>JGI24713J26584_10002508_pt1 | contig 12616 bp, 10 predicted proteins | sample BioPla4DNA1_FD_26584 | JGI IMG/M metagenome (IMG submission 26584) | reverse complement strand
CAGTCATCACTAAATGATGTTTCCGGATGACTGTCCTGCCACAATTTACCTAAAGAGTTTTGCACCATATACTTTACAATCCATTTGGGAGTAAAAATTTGTGTAGCAGCCGGCAAATCTTCTTTTGCAACTGGAACTTTTATCATTCCAACAATTTCAGACTTGCGTTCTGAAATATAATACTGATACAGCCAGCCTATAATCTCAACCTCTTTCCAATCAGATTCCGGAATGGTGGTAACTAGTTCACGAGTCACCGATCCTTCTTGCAAGAGGTTACCGGGGAACAAAAGCTCTGTATAACTATTTATCTCTTCAAACATAAACGGCAGAATCTTGCTTAACGCATTGCATTGGCCAATAAGCAAATATTTGTAAAGTCCTTCTGTATCATTCCGATCAAGGTATTCGTAGATACGGTCTTTATCGAGGCCTAAATCAACATTTAAGGCCTCTCTGATGATATCCGGCTCGGCTTTTGCAGGGTCTACCGAGGATAAGACCCTCACTCCTGTTGGCAGAAAATCGTTAACCTCCATAAAGCGGAGGGCAATGAAGCGGTTAAACCAAATATAGGCTGCTTCCTCCATTACATTTCCATAGCCTTTGGCCTTTATTTCCTTAATCAAGGTCTCCCGGTGCTGTTTGAAAGTCAGACTTTGCGGCTGGCCGTGCAATATTACGTGACCATCAGCTTCCTCAAGCTGCATGATCTTGTCATCGCCGCTGATACCAATTTCAAAGGCTTTCTGCTTGACCTGCTCGATCAACTTTCTGCGAGCGGCTATAGCAAATTCTCTAATTGCTTTTTTGTCCATCCAAATACCTCCACCTTTAACTAAGAAAGAACAATTTCCACATCACCAGCTAAATACTCTTTGAGCTTATCCCGCAGCTCTTCAAGCAAAAGATCAAGCTCTGCTTCGTTTCGAATAACAACCCTGGATCCGAGGACATCTCGAACCTTCACCGCTTTGATTTCTTTTATAGGTATCTCTACGTCATCTTCAGCATTTTTGGCTAGCTGCTGGCGGATTGAATTTAAGGCATTCTCTTTCAAAGTCCGGGACTGACTAGGCATGGCTTTTGCTTTGTAGAAATTATCAACAGAATCTATTTTATCAAGCAAGGTTTCCAGGGGCTCGAGGGTCCTCTCAGCAAAGGAAGTATCCAGCTTATATTCTGCCAGGGCATCAGCAACCTCTTGATAATCTCGCTGTATCTCTTCTTTAATCGGCTGACATTCTTCTTCTAAAAGCTGCGAAAATTTCTGATTAAAATTATCCCTTAGCACAGGAAGTTTGACTATTTGCGAATAAGGCCTAGGTGAGTTAACTATCTCCTCAATCTCCTCAACAATCCCTATAAGCTCTTTATCTAAAATATAATCTTCATTGTCTCTGAAGACATCGAGAACATATAAGGCGCGATCAAAATGCATCCTTTGAGGAGTCTTAAAGAATCCATCCACATCTGCAAATTCCTTGACAAATGCAGATAACTGCTGCTGATTTTCCGCAAGACCCTCGAAAAAGAGATGCGGATCCTTTTTGGCAAAGATACCTTCCAACAGCTTTGTACCATTTTGAAGGATGTCCCGTCCTGGGTATTTGTCATGGGTATAATGCAATTCAAGCATTTTTATCTGATCAAGCTTCTTTGAGATCTCTTCTTTTAAGGCTTTCAAAAGACCGTCTTCGTCTTGAGGGAGGGAAGCCCGATCGAAAACATCCCTGCCGATATTTCTCGCCTTTTGGAGCAATTCGGAAGAAACTTGAACTCGTTTGAAGATGAGTAGTTTATCCACTTCAGTCCGTTTGGTCAGGTAATTAGGCAGTTCCTTGTGGTCTGCACTTAAAGACTCGCCGCTGTACTGCACCTGAATCTCTTGATTAACTAGCAAGCGGGCGATCAGTGCTGCGATATCCAACTCTTTCCAACCATAAGGGATGGCTGTGAAGCGGTTCAAGATCGCTTTCATAGAGGCTTTATAATTGCGGTTGTGGTTTTGCTCTATAAAGAACCTCACTTCATCTAGAGCTTGTTGATTGGGATCTTGATCTCCTAAGACAATTTCTCTTTTTTGCTGAGTTAAGATACTTGCCAGCTCGGAAGTCGTGGTGATGAATTTTTGGATGTAGCCTAACTTTGAGTAAATGCCTTCTATTAATACCTTAAATGCCCGATCTATCTTTTCTTTAGGGACCTTAGTAGTGATTTCCCGCTTTTCACCCTTAATGAACACTTCAGCCTGACCGATGCTTTCCTCCAAAAACCTCCTTGCTCTTTCCCTTTTCCCTGTCAGTTCATACTGCTTCGTATTAATGATTTCCCTGATCACTTCTGGCAATTGTAGGGAGGCATTTCTGGTGATATAGGTTTCGGTTTTAAGGATATCCACTATTTCCTCTAGGAAAGCATCATCAGGAGGCAGTTTCATGATCACAGTGGTTCCATCCATAGATTGAAACTTATAGTCCTCATCTCTTAACTCTGTATAGCCGTCAAAATACGGTGTGATAATATTGATAGCTATCTCGCCATCTTGAGAGCCTCTAATTCTTCCATCAATTTGCTGTCTGAACAAAAAGTTGTACTCTGAGTTATATTGATAGCGCTTTCGGTTATAGATCTCGTCGAAGATCATCTCGCCCACTTTGTTGGCGATGGTGTGAGGATCTATGTTAATCCGCTTGATCTCTCGATTGATGTTTTGTTCTTCGTCTGTGAGGAAAACGTAATTGTCTCCATTCTTTTCAACCAAAGTCTCTGCTACTAACCTACGCAGGGCTTTCTGTATTTTTTCTCTGAGTTCCAGCTTATCCTCATCGATCCGAGAGACCATGAGGGTTACCAAATTATCAACTTTTGTGGGAAAGCCCTTCACATGTCTCATCAGAAACAGCAGTTTCAAGACTTCAACATCGAACTCATCAAGGTTGTTGTTATCCTTTGCCTGTTCTATGACTCTGCTTACAGACGACTCTAAAAACTCTTTAATTGAGTCGTAGAAGCAGGAAAAGGGAATAAGGGTGCCTATGGGACAGGTGAGATGCTGTATGGCGGCAAATTGAAAGGCACCAAGAAGTGAACGTTCCCCTTCGCTTAAATGTTTGCCTGAAGCTCCTTGTCGTCTGATGCCGTTGAGCACTTTTTGTAATGTGTTGAACTGATAGGGAACGAAAGGATAGACCTCGCTGAAATCCTTGGCATCAGCGTATGCTTTCATCTCGGCTGTTCCAGGGGCAAAGGAAATTAAGTTTCGCAAAATTGCGCTCTGGTCATGATATAGAAGCATTAAGGTGTCTTGGGCTGTCTGGGTTTTCTCAAGGAGGCGGCGCTTGATCACTTCATCCACGTTAGCGCTGGAAAGGCTGAGCCTGGTATTGAACCTGCCCTGGATCTTGGAAAAATTATCTCCTATCTTTGCACATATCTTGACTATCGAATCGATATCTTCTTGGGATGTAACTATTACCCAGGCTTTGCCCTGGCAGTGAACTCCCAGCTCCTCGACAATTGTCTGCAGCTCAAGCATCATCTGGTTGTCATCGCCTATATATTGGCCCATTTCGTCTACCAGAAAAACAATATGGTGATTTGGTTCTTTTTTTGCTAGATACTCTTTGACGCTCCTGGCAAAATTTTCAACGCTCAAAGCCACATTATCATCAGCGGTATCAAACCATTCTTTTGCAGATTCTTCGCTCATCCCCCTCACTTTTACCAAAGCTGCGATCACATTGTCCCGATCCAAAAGAATTCTGCGCCTCCTCTTTTCCCACTCTACGCCGGTGAGCTCTAACATTGCCTCTTTGAAATCATCATAGAGCCCTTCCTCTGCCAGCTGTCTTTCCATTTCTGCAACCCAAGGTTTATCTCCATAAAAACCCAGCATCTCGTAAAAGACCTTGTAAAAAACTTTGATTAACGGCTCTTTATCGTTTCTAGAGTAAACGCTCTTGGACTCTACATTGAACAAAATCACATCAGTGGGGACCTCAGCTGCACGTTTAATATTGGCAAGGACCATGGGATCCTTAATTTTATCTTCGAAAAAGTCAACGGCCTTTTTGTCCCCTACCTGTCTGTTCTCCAGCAAATAAGAGAGAATTTTCAAGAAATGACTTTTACCAGAACCAAAAAAGCCGGATATCCAGACACCCATACGATCGGTAAAGCCGTCTATTCCCTTTTGATAACTCTGGAAAAATGTGTTGAAGTGTCCAGCAAGTTCTTTGGTCACTACATATTCATCTAGCTCTTGATAGATATGCTCTTCGTCTGTTTGAGCGACTTTAATAACCCCTTGCAGATCTCTGTCAATGGGCCGGTTGAACATTGAACGGATTTCCATGCTGCTTCCTCCCTACTTTGCCACAAGTTGAAAGGCGCGGTAATAGTTATCATCTTTTATTCTACCAAACAACCGCAAACCAGTACCGTCATAAACGCCAGGGAAAAACATGATCACAGGTTTGTTTTCAAGGACGTGATGCAAATTGTTGAGGATATTATGAGACCTAATAATGGGCCAGACCTTGCCGATGCCTGTGAGAAATACTATCTGGTAATCTTCTCCTCTGGCTGCTATGTAGTCCACATAAAAGTCAGGGCTTGCGACATCCCTGATTGCTTCTAGAATATACTCCGGGCCCTTCTCTTCTTCCAGGCGCACTATCTCTTCCACAAGCTCTTCGCTTTCCAAAAAATCGATCAGGATTGCATAAAGATCGAATTCTATAACCATCTTCGGCGTGGTCCGGGTGTTTAACCTTTTCTTTAGATAGGCGATATGATCTCTCACTGCCAGCTCGTCTTCTGGATCGTAATCGAAAATATAGAAACCCAAATCGTTGCCCAAGCCCCTGCCTTCAAGGAAAGACTTGGATTGAATTATCCCCAGAATTTGCTGTAACCTGTCATATATAGACACCTCTATCCCCCCCTTGAGATGCTGCGAATAAATTGCTCCTCGCCAATAGCTTTGAGATGATTGGAAAGATTTTCATCAATTAGAGGTGGCGTTACCTCGTGTTTTTCGCTGAGCAGTCCTGCTTCCACCAAAATCTTGGCAAAAGTTTGCTTCAACTTTGCAACAGTATGATCGCTCCAGCTTGCAACATTATCGTTTTGTTCAGCCTTGTTGGTGAAAAATCTGTTGAAATCAACTCGCTCCAGCTTCGGAGCTCCAAGCAGTATTTTTTCGCCGTATACTTCTCTCAAAAAGTCCTCAAATAAAAGGTTGGTTTTCGCAATGGTATATAAAACTATGAGCTTGCTTGTCTGCACAGATCCTTGGTTGCACATCTCGAGCAGAATACTGTCTAATACAGCTATCCTTTTCATAACTGCAGCGAGTATTCTGGTGATGCTCTTGCCGGTTCTGTATTGAAAAAGATTTTCTTTTTTAACCTTCTCGCTGATCTCCTGAACAGAAAGCCCTTGCCCTTTTAGTTGAGCAACCTGTTTGAATTCGAAGTAGAGGAATGGCTCTCCAGTCATAGTGGAGGAATACCGTTTCTTTATTAACATATAGTTCCTAAACCCCTCTTAACATCAGTAAAAATTTGTATGTCTGTATGTCGTAATCAATACTTATATTCTCGACATAACCCAAAAAACCCTTTCCCTCCGTTGTCATCTCGGTATTTGTCATTTCCCGAAATACAAGCTTCAAACAATTTCACCTGCATTTCAGTCTGCAGAGAAACACGACTTTTTTTATAACCATCAGGATAGGGGGCGGCCTTTAGCCGCCGACCCTCCTACACCACCGTACGTGCCGGCCTGGCATACGGCGGTTCGTCAGAATGAGCACGCAGTGAGTATCTTCGTGTCAGACTTATTAAACCGAGTCTTTCAAGATATTCATTGGTTAGGGTGCGGTTTAAGATTGGGCTATTGGAAATCCTCCAGTAGCCTTTTCTCGTATTGGCGAATTTCCATGCTTCGTGATCCTCTATTCCGAGCCTTACAAGATTGTCATGTCTCGTCTTTATTTTCCGCCACTGTCTCCATATACACATGCGAATTCTTCGCCTGATCCATTGTCAAGCCTCCGGGCCAGGCCCTTCATATCTGCCAAACTGAAGTAGTTCACCCAGCCAATAACGAGGCGGCTGAGTTTCTCCAGCCTCTGCTCCGTGCTCAGACCATTGCTCCTAGATAGTATTGTCCATGAACTTCTTTACCGATTTGTTGTGGACTCGTATTCCTATCTCATCTCTGATGATGTAGAAGGAAAATCCCAGAAATTTACGCCTCCAGGGTCGGTCCACGGCGCTCTTCTCCCTGTTGACTCGCAACTTCAGCTTGCCTTCAAGAAAGTTTGTTATGCTCTGCATAACCCTTTCCCCGGCTCTTTGGCTCCTCACATAGATGTTGCAATCATCAGCTTATCGGCAAAACTTATGTCCTCGCCTCTCCAGTTCCTTATCCAGCTCATCCAGCATGATGTTGCTAAGTAGTGGACTTAAAGGGCCGCCTTGAGGGCATCCCTTTTCAGTTTCCACTACCACACCAGCCATCGTGACTCCGGATTTCAGATAGGCCCGGATGAGCTTAAGCACTCTTTTATCCGTTACTTTCCTTGCCACAAGGCTCATGAGCTTGTCATGATTCACGGTATCAAAGTACCTGACAAGGTCGATGTCCACCACCCAGCGGTAACCGTCCTGGATGTAGGCTCTTGCCTGCTTTACTGCATCTTTTGCACTTCTCCCTGGTCTGAATCCATAGCTGTGTTCGGAAAATCCTGGGTCGAAGATGGGACTTAACACCTGTGTGATAGCCTGCTGAATTACTCTGTCAACTACTGTCGGGATACCAAGCTGTCTGACTCCCCCGCCAAGCTTGGGGATTTCCTTGCGCCTGACAGGTTGTGGGACGTATGTCCCTTCCAGTATTGCCTGACGGATGGCATCACCATGCTGTTTCAGGTATGGCAGTAGTTCATCTACTGTCATACCATCCAATCCAGGGCTGCCACCGTTGGCCTTTACCCGCTTGTAAGCACGGTTCAGGTTGTCCCTGGCCACTATTGCTTCAAGCAGGTTGCCGGAGTACTCGCTGCTGCCGTCTCTTCCGTCCTTGGACGCCGAGAATACGCTCGGCACTCCCTGCATACCTTCGGGCTCCACCCTATTCTCTGCAGGCCAGCCCCCATGTGAGGTTTTCTGCTTTCTTCGCGTATCCGTCGAGTACCGCAAACTTCTGAGACCTCCTGACGTTCGGTCCTTCAGAAGATCTCATCGACTATCTGCCTACTATGACCTCTGCTGACTTCTGGCAGTTCAGTCGTGCATTACTGCACGGGTTGCCATGTCGAAGTTCATCTCCCTGGCGTATCTGCCAGACCTCCCCGGGTAAGAGCGATAGCCTTCATCCCATGTACCCGCCGCATCTACTGAATGAAGCTCGGACAGTGTTGGACTTCGTTTTGTTTGGCAAACTCGTCCACTCCATTCAGCCTCATATGCGGTTCTTGTTCATCGGGTNGGGACTTTGCCGCCGGCTTCCTTCAGATTCCACCTCGCGATGGACACCCTTGCCTTTGGCTAGTGGTTCCCACTGCCAAGCCCACAGCGGACATTCACCGCCAAGCTATCGCCCATGCCGGGCGCACAAAATGTGAAAACCCGCTTTGCAGCGGGTTTTGCTTTAAGGAGGCGGTAACGCCAGGCAGGTTCAGTTTGAGCTCGGTGTGTTTTTTGCAACAAAGGTTGCTTTGCCTGGCAAGAAGACCTTTGGCCTGGAAGCTATCAGCCTACTTTCTCGCACGGATGGGGGAGCTGTTGCAAATTCAGGCTCAAACCTTTAGGCCAAAGGGTTCTATGGCTCGTTCCAAGATGCCGCTGAAGTAGGCAAGGAGAACCCCGTAATTGACTGCAGCCAAACCAGACTCTTTTGCCTGGTTCAGTCGAGATAAGACCTCTGTGCGGCCCAGCATGCAGCTGCCGCAGAAGACCACAAGTTTGGCATCGAGGTCTTGGGGAAAGCCCGAGCCGGAAGACCACTGGAAAACCAGCTTGCCGCCGGCTTTTTCCTCCAGGAGCCTGGGGATCTTTACCCTGCCGATATCGTCGTCTAGAGAGTGATGGGTGCAGCCTTCTGCGATCAGGACCTTGTCCCCGGGTTTGAGGCTTTTCACAGCTTCGATCCCTGCCACAAGCTGGGGCAGATCCCCTTTGAACCTGGCAAAGAGGATGGAAAAAGAGGTGAGGGGGACGGTTGGGGGCAGGACTTGGGCTGCTTTGCTGAAGACTTGTGAGTCCACAATCACAAGGGCAGGCGGCTTCTTAAACAGCTTCAAGGCATCCTCAAGCTCCTCAGGCTGAACGGAAGTCACTATCCCCCTGTGGTCTAAAAGGTCCCTGATGGTCTGCACCTGGGGAAGGATTAGCCTCCCTTTGGGCGCTGCTTTCCCCTGGGGCATCACAAGGAGGACGTGCTCTCCTTTGCTGATGAGATCCCCGGCGATTGCAGGCGGCTCGATCTGGGAAGGTGCAATTTTCACAAGGCAGTCTATGATCTCCTTGATTCCTGCGCCTGTTTTGGCGCAGGCGCCCAGCACCTGGATGCCGTCCAGGAAAGGAAGGGGGGAGGAGGCAAGATCCTGCTTGTTCACCACAAGCAATGTGGGAAGTTTGCGCTTTTTGAGCTGGGCGATGATTTTCCGTTCAAAAGGGCCGATGAGGGTTGCGGGATCTGTCACCACAATTGCCAGATGGATCCGGGAGAGCACTTTTTCCGTGCGCTGGACCCGCAGCTCACCCAAAGGACCTTCGTCATCTAAACCTGCTGTATCAACAAGCACCACTGGCCCCAACCCCGGGATCTCCATGGCTTTGGAGACAGGGTCTGTGGTTGTACCGGGCTTTTCTGAAACCAGAGCCACATCCTGGCCTGTGAGGGCATTGATGAGGCTGGATTTGCCTACGTTTCTGCGGCCGAAAATGCCGATCTGAAGTCTATTGGCCCGCGGCGTGGTTTCCATGGAGAGCGCTCCTTTGCTGGTATTTCAGGCTGGCACCCTGTCCTGTCCCAACAGTGCGGCCGCAAGACTTAATCCTGCCTTCGATGCAGAGCCTGCACTGGCCTGCTTCCTCGTCTGTGCAGATCTTGCCTGGGTAAATTTCATATAAAGGCCGGAAGCGCTTCGGCGTTACGTTGGGCATCAGTACGTTGGCGCCTGCTTTCAAGGTGATTTCTCTCCCGTCTGGCCGTAGGCTCCCCATGGCAGTGGTGGCAGGGATGTTGGCAGTGGGCATAAGCAGTCTGGTTAAGGCCACCATGTTCACAGTCTGCTCAAAGCTGCCGCCTTCTTCCCGGGCTAAGGGAGTGTGGGGGTTGGGCACGAAGGGACCGATTCCTATCATGTCCACATCCAGCTCCACGAGAAGGAGGAGATCCCGGGCTAAAGTTTCAGGTGTCTGCCCAGGCAGGCCCACCATGAAGCCTGCGCCCACCTCGTAGCCAAGGGATCGAAGAGCCTTAAGGCACTTGACTCTCTCCTCCAGGGTTCTTTTGGGGTGGAGGGAGGCGTAAAGAGCAGGATCTGCTGTCTCGTGGCGAAGCAGATACCTGTCTGCGCCCTTCTCCCGCCAGAGGGCATATTCATCGAAAGTCCGTTCACCAACAGAGAGGGTGATTGCAAGCTCTGTTCTTCCTTTAATCTCAGCTATGATTTCAGCCAGAAGCTCTTTTGTGTAAAAGGGATCTTCGCCAGACTGCAGCACCACAGTGCCGTAGCCCAGCTGGTCTGCCAAAAGGGCGGTTTCCACGATCTCCTGCGGCTCGAGGCGGTACCGCACAAGAGCTCTGTTTTCCCTGCGCAGTCCGCAGTAGAGGCAGTTGGCCCGGCAGTGGTTGGAAAATTCAATGAGCCCCCTCAAATGGACATCGCTGCCTACGTGTTTTGCCCGCACCGAATCTGCAAGCAGCCGGATTTCCTGCCAGATTTGGCTGTCTGTTTGGGAGATGAGGAGGGTCAGCTCTTCGCAGCTGGGGCCATCTCCTGCAGCAAGTTTAGCGATCAGCGCTTTTATTTTTCGGCTCAAGGCTAATCCCTCCGCTTAAGGCGCTTTTCACGTGCACTCCTGGGATGGCTCCTAGTTTGCCTGTGAGGGCGCCGATTTCGTCAGTTGTGCCGTCCACAATTAACGCGATGACGTAGAGGTTTCTCTCGCGATAAGGCAGGCCAAGTCTGCCTGAGATCATCTCAGAATGCTGGCTGAGGATCTTGTTTACCTCTGGTGCTGTCTTTTCTCTTTGGTCCATGAATATTCCCACAACGCCAATCCTGTTTTTCACAGTCTCACCTCCAAAAATAAAAAAACGCCCNCTGAGGGAGCGGTTTTTTCGTTTTCTCCCCCTCACCTCAGGCAAGTACCCTTGGGTCGGGTTAAGTTTATTGTATGTGAATGGGAGATGGGAGTCAAGGTCTTTTTTGGCATTTGGGAGGGCCATCTTTCAATTTTTAGACGATTGCTTAATTTTATATTATTTGCTATAATCAAGACAAAGAGGGCTAGTCCCAACAACAGACCTGGTTAGCTTGAGCTGGATCCGCAGCTTAAGGCCCAAAAAACGAGAGGAGGGTCTGAAGTGAAGCGAATCGCTCTGCTTCTAGTGCTTCTGTTGGCAGAAGGTGTTTGGGCGTGGGAATTTGGTTGGCATGTTGGTGTGGACAAGTTTCCCGTCTTGCAGCTTGTGCAAAGGGGCTTAGACCTGAATCAGGAATTGGGCATTGAGTTTGAAGGACCGCAGTTTGGATTTGTTGGGGGAATAGAGGCCACAAGGCCTTGGCGAGAGTTTCAGCTTTCAGTTTCTCTGACGAGGCTTAATCACGGCGAAAACAGCGTCTATTGGCGCGGAAAAGCTGGCCTTTTGGATGTAGAATATCAGGGCAGCGGCAGTTTCCCTGCCTGGCTGGCTACCGTTGGGTTGAGCTATCCGCTGCGGGAGCAGGACGGCTGGAAGTTTGATCTGCACAGCGGCCTGTCTTTAGTTTACACAAACTGCTGGATCTACCGGGAAGGTTTTTATGAGATTGCAGGAGAAGAATTCTTGACGATAACCCAAGGAGCAGCCAAAGGCTGGGGGCTGGGGAGCCAGTCAGCCCTGAGCTGTTCAAGGAAATTCGGCCAGTGGCGCTTTGCTGTAGAAGCAGGCTACAGACTCGCCCACGCCAGAGCCCGAGGCAGCTACTTCACTACTGATAAAAATGAAGGTTCAACTACAAGCCAACAGCGGCCGCTTACCCTTGAGGTTGATTACGACGGCCCTTATTTGGAACTAAAATTTTGCTACGAGCCTTAGTATTTTTCTCGGTTGGTGCCGATACATATTTATAGAGACTATATGGAGAGGGAGTGGTTGAGATGAGCGATGTCTTGGACAAACACGATGTAGTTGTTGTGGGTGGTGGTTTGGGAGGCGTGGCAGCAGGCCTTGCTGCAGCAAGGCGAGGCCTTTCTGTTGCTTTGGTTGAGAAAGGCCCTTACCTGGGAGGCCTTGCCACCATGGGACTGATTGCCATTTATCTTCCCATCTGCGACGGGTACGGCAGACAGGTTGTAGGAGGGCTTGCTGAAGAACTGCTCCACCTCTCCATCAAATACGGACCTGGCGAGGTCCCCAAACCCTGGCAGGATCCAGATGCAACAGTAGAAGAAAGGGCAAAAGCCCGCTTCCGGGTGACTTTCAATCCTGCTTCTTTTGTGCTGGCTTTGGATGAGGTGGTTTTAGACGCTGGCATTACCTTGTACCTGGAAACTCCTGCTGTTGAGCCTATTGTGGAGGGCAGAAGGCTGCAGGGAGTGCGGCTTGCTTGCCGGGAAGGATACAGGGATCTTTTGGCTGAAACTGTGATCGATGCGACAGGAGATGCGCAGATTGCATACCTGGCAGGAGCAGAGTGTGTAGAGGGCACCAATTGGCTGTCCACCTGGTTTTATGCAGCCGGTGAAGAGGGCTTAAAACTCAGGCGCTTGGGCTACGGGGGCGGCAAGTGGGATCAGCCCAGAGATCTTTTAGGGGTCACCAGCCAACAGATGACAAGCTATCACATCGAGAGCAGAAAGCTCATCCGCAATTGGTACTTGCAGGACGGCAATGGAAGCTACCCTGCCATTCTGCCTACCATGCCCCAGCTGCGGACCATCAGGAGAATTGCTGGAGTTTCCGCCATGGAACCGGAGTCAAGTTATGAGGATGTAGTAGGGCGGATTGGCGACTGGCGAAAGCCTGCGCCTGTTTCAGAGGTTCCTTTTAGCTCTCTTGTAACCCGCGAGTTTGACAATCTCTACGTGATCGGCAGGTGTATGGCGGCAAGCGGCGATGCCTGGGAGATAATGCGGGTGATTCCCTCTGTAGTTCTCACAGGGGAGATAGCAGGGACAGCAGCCAGCTTAAGTTCCAGCATTGAGCAGCTAGATTTGGCCTCCCTGCAAAAGCACCTCCGCGATACAGGCGCTTTATTGGATTAAGGCGGCATTTCCTGACAATAATAGCAACAGAAAGTTATTCAGGGAGGTTGATCGTGTGCTTTCAGCTGAAACCAGGCTAGCGGACCTTTTGAGTCAATATCCTTCTTTAATGGACTTTCTGGCTT
>JGI24713J26584_10002507_pt1 | contig 12621 bp, 14 predicted proteins | sample BioPla4DNA1_FD_26584 | JGI IMG/M metagenome (IMG submission 26584) | reverse complement strand
AAAGGAAACAGGCAAGACCTATTCTCAACTGCTTAATGAAATTAGGGTTGAAAAAAGCTTGGACCTGTTGTTAAACACAAATATGACCATATTGGAAATAGCTTTGGCTGTTGGATACAACAATCAAAACTATTACAATATGGCCTTTAAGAAAATAATGGGTACTACCCCTTTAAAATATAGAAATGCTATGAAAAGTTCTCTAGCACTTCCTTAATGGTTTTTATGGCATAGTCTATATCTTCCTTATTTATNTCCTTATGGGTTACAAAGCGAATGCTGCCTTTTTCACCCGGATTAGTTTTTATTCCTTTTTCCAGCAATTTGTCTGCAAATTTATTAAAATCAAAGTTTTCCCTTTCTACTTTACAGAAGACCATGTTTATGTGGACCCTGTCCATATCTACTGAAAAGCCTTGAATTTCATTTAGTTTAGNGGCCAGATACATAGCATTATCATGGTCTTCTTNAAGTCTATTTACCATTTTCTCCAAGGACACTATACCACAAGCAGCNAAGACTCCTGCTTGTCTCATGCCNCCTCCTAATATTTTTCTCATCTTCCTTGCTTTTTTAATAAATTCTTTGCTGCCNCAAAGAATTGAACCTACAGGGGATGCTAAGCCCTTAGATAGGCAAAACATGACTGAATCTGTATATTTGCAAATTTCCTTAGGATCCACATTTAGATAAACNGCTGCATTAAACAGCCTGGCCCCATCTAAATGGACAGNAATATTACATTCACTGGCTGTTTCATATAANTCTTTCATTTCTTCCAGGGAAATAACAGTACCGTCAGANAGGGGATTTTCCAGGCATAAAAGGCCAGTTTCCGGATAGTGTATATTTTCAGCCCTTATTTTNGCCAGTATATCTTCCCTATAAATTTTATTGTCTACATTATCTACAATTGCATAGCTTACACCAGACAGCCTGGCGGCAGCCCCTACTTCATGCTGGACTATATGGCTGTTGGCAGCAACTATTATTTCATCCCCTAATTTTGTATGGGCCATAATGGCTATTTGATTNCCCATGGTACCAGATACTACAAATAATGCAGCTTCCTTTCCAGTCTTTTCTGCAGCCAGCTNTTCTAATTTTCTAACAGTTGGATCATCTTCATATACATCATCTCCAACTACAGCNTCATACATGGCTTGTCTCATTTCTAAAGTTGGCTGGGTTACTGTATCACTTCTTAGGTCAATAAATTTCATAGCTATTCCTCCATTAATCTATTTTTTTCAAATATTATTTGTGCTTTAAATTTCAATTCNCCATTAGCTTCATTAATTCCTTCCATATATATTATATTATCATCTACNTGNGACCTATCTGTATAAAAGGAAATATCCTCACCAGGAAGGGCTTCTTTGCTGTAATTTATTTCAATGGATCTAACCAAATGCTTTTTATGTTCNTCAATTGTAAAGGCATCCATTATAAAATCTACATATTTGGCATTATTTAAGTGCTCATTTATATCAATATCACTATATCTGACCTTTCTTTTATATACTTTGTTAAGTTTACCTTCAGGCTTTAGCCTGCCAAGTTTACAGTCTATTGCTCTTTCCTTTATTGTAGAAAGGTGCATTGGGAATATTGATTCTGCCCTTTTTAACCTCCTGGTCTTCTCATCTATTACAACCCATACTGAAACAGCCTTTGCAAGAATATTGCCTGAAGAATCCTTAACATAAAAATCCCTCATAAACTCCAGCCTGTTAGGTTCCTGAGGCCAGGTTTCAATGGTAATTTCCTCCTTCCATTTAGGGTATCTTAATATATCAACCCTGGCCCTAGCTAAAACCCATAGGGAATTATTTTTCTCCATCAGAGCCCTTCCCATACCCAGGTTCTCAGCATGAATGCCTGCAATATCCTGAAAGTATAAAAAGAGGGAGCTTAATTTCATTTTCCCTGTAAAATCTATATCCCTTACCTGTACCTTGTATCTTTTCTTATATAGTGCTAGTGCCTCCATTGAATCACCCCCCATAAAACTATGAGGCATTTTTTCTTATATGCTCCTATCCTTGCCTATAAAGACCATGCATAGCATTCCTGGGCCAGTATGGGTACCAATAATGGGCCCTACATAATTAATCATTACATCCTTTACCTTAACCTCTTTGAGCAACATTTCCTTTAATTTTTCTGCATCCTCCAAGCAATCACCATGATTTATAAATATGGTTTGTTCTTCAGNATTTACAATATTTGCTTTAAGTGTTTCCAACAAAGCTCTAATAGATTTTTTCCTGCCCCTAATCTTTTTTGCTACCTCTAACTTGCCTTCATCATCTACTATTAAAAAGGGTTTTATATCCAATAANGTTCCTACGGCTGCTNCAGTAGCAGAAAGCCTGCCTCCCCTCTTTAAATGTTCAAGGCTGTCNACAGTAAATTGATGGTATACCTTAAGCTTGTTGTTTTCAACCCATTCTACTATTTCATCCTTGGATTTNCCCTCTTTAAGCATTTCCGCTGCATAATATACAATTGCTCCAAGGCCTACAGAGGCAGATTTTGAATCAATAAGGGTTAAATCAATGGATGGGTCTTCTTCCAGTAAGTTGTTTTTAGCCATAAGAGCATTATTAAATGTAGAACTTAGTGCAGAAGAAAAACCTATATATAATGGACTTTCCCTCATCAGCAAATTTTTTAAAAACTTTTTCAAAGGTATATGTGGTTATTTGGGAGGTGGCAGATCTGCTTCCTTCCCTGATTTTTTTATAAAATTCCTTATATGTCAATGTTTGTCCAAAATCATCTTCATAGTCAAGGCCATCTAAATTATATGTAAAGGGTATAACATGTATACCACTTTCCCTAATATAATGAGCTGATAGGTCACAACTGGAATCTGTAACAAGGACTGTATTGTTAGCCAATATTTTAACCCCCTTCACCTTTAAGCATATTTATACTNCTGATACCTATATATAATAATATATATCACAAAATAGTACACAATAGATAAACAAATTATTAATTATTTTACAAATTAAAAACACCTTTCCTATACTTGCTAGTATAAGAAAGGTGTTTGTTTTATAAGTAAATTTTATATAATATTAAATNTTTCCTACTAAGTCAATTCCAGGCTTAAGTGTTTCTTCTCCTGGTCTCCATCTAGCAGGGCATACTTGATTTCCATGCTTTTCTACAAATTGAGCAGCTTGAACCTTACGTAGNAGTTCGGAAGCATCTCTTCCTATGGCGTCACCATGTACTTCATAAGCTACTATTTTGCCTTCTGGATTGATTACAAAGCTTCCTCTTAGGGCTACACCTTCATCCTCAATGTAGACACCAAAATCTCTGCATAGTTTNCCAGTTGGGTCAGCTAGCATTGGGAACTTAACCTTCTTAATAGTGTCTGATGCATCATGCCATGCCTTATGAACAAAGTGAGTATCTGTGGATACTGAATATACTTCTGTACCTATTTTTTGGAACTCCTCATATAGATCAGCTAGATCCTCTAGTTCTGTAGGGCATACAAAAGTAAAGTCTGCTGGATAAAATACAAATACTGACCATTTGCCAAGCAAGTCAGACTTGCTTACATCCTTAAAATCTCCATCATGAAAAGCTTTAACGGTAAAATCTGATACTTCTTTTCCTATAAGAGCCATTAAAAAATCTCCTCCTTTGTATTTTTATATTTTATCCGGTGTGATCCCGGTATTGCTCATTATGATTGTTTTTTACATTGTGAACAAATACCTTCAAAGTACATGGAATTATTTTCTATGGTTACTCCTGTAGCCTTCTCTATATGCTCTTCAATTGCATCCAAAAGCCCATCTAATTCAGGACCTTCTGCATCAAATACCTGTCCACATTCCCTGCAGCTTACATGTACATGGTTGTGGGTATTGATGTCAAAACGGTCAGGAGCATTTCCATAGCTAATCCTCAGTATCTCACCAGATTCAGCCATAAGGCCCAGATTACGATATACTGTACCCAAACTAATATTAGGATAATCTTTTTTAATATATTCATGTACTTCTGAAGCAGTTGGATGATCTAACTTCATCAATGCTTCTTCTATCATCATTTTTTGAGCACTATATCGCTTAGTCATAATAGTAACTCCTATCTAATAGTAATCGTTACTATTATTATAACCTAATTTGATAAAAAGTCAACACTTAAAAATAAAAAACTCTTTCCTAGTAGATTATTACCAGGAAAGAGTTTTTTATCCCTATAATTTTTTTATTCTGCCATATCTATTGGAGCTTTTTTATCCAAATCCTTATCATCCTTTAGTATAAGATTAAACACATATAGTAATATTCCCATTATTAAATATCCTAATGTAAAGGTATAGTCCTGTAAAAATCCTAGCTTTGGTGCATGCATCAGGCCTACCGCCGACATTAAGGCTCCTGCAAAGGCTGCAATTCCAGCTTTTTTGAAATCATTGTCCAGGATAAAGGCTACTATGGCTCCCCATATTAAGGCTGTAAACATTGCACCTTGACCAAGGGGAACAATTGCTGGTGAAACGCTGGCAACTGCCTCTGGGGCTACCCCATTGAATTTACCAGAAATATAGTTAGCCAAATATGGAAACATGGCTACTACCACAGCTGGAAAATGCCTTTTTTCCACTGATCCAAAGGCTTGAGATACAAGGGATACCCCAACAAATACCAGTATAGGAGCTATAACTGGTAATGGAATAATATTTGATATGGCTGCTATTATTCCAAGGGAGCTGGTTATTAAAAAGGCAATACCATTGGCAATTGAATAACCCCTGCCGGCATTAACCCATTTAGCACCTATTGAAGCAATATAAACTGTTGTAGGAAATACTCCCCCAAAGAAGCTACCTACAATTGTACCTAACCCATCTGCCAATTGGGCCTCTTGAACATTGTAGTCATCCCCTGCTGCAGCCATGGCTTCAACATTATTCATTGTTTCTATGAAATTGTAAACAGATATGGGGATTATAACTGGTAGTAAGCTGGCCATACTTCCAAATAAATATTTAAATCCTTCAAGAAAGGCTAAATCAGGTATGGGTGGGTAAAATCCAAAGTTGGAAAATCCTTCTACTACCTGGCTTGGATCAGCTTGTTTTAAGACATAGGCTAAAACTGTACCTATTACAATGGCAAATAAGGATGTGGGTATTTTGAAAGGCATGGATTTTTTGGCTATAAAACCTACTATGATAATAATTAAGGCTATGATGCCAATGACTGGCATTTCAAAGGTATGGAAGAACATTTGCCCACCAATAACCGAATAGGCTACCCCCGCCAAGGCGCCAAGCATAGCAGCCCTAGGCAAGTTTTCCCTAGTCCACTTACCAATTAAGCTTCCTAATGCCTCAACTAGACCACCTATAAAGCACGCTGCCATACTAATTTTCCAGGCTAGTTCCGGGTCCCCTGTTAAATCAAGGGCAGGCTTTGCTACACCAAATAGGTAGATAAACATTACAGGAGTACTGATACCATAGGATAAGGCTGTCACATCCAACCTGTTTTCCTTTTCTGCCAATTTTTTTGCCATATGGGCATAATAGAAATTTCCTGCCAATACAGATATGGCTGCTCCAGGTATAACCTTTCCAAATACTATACTGGCTGGATAGCCCATTTCAAGCAAAGTAATGGCAATTAAAACAAAGTTAGCAAGGTTGTTTTGGAATAGGGAAAAGAATCCGTCTAAATCTTCCTTTTTCCAAAGTGGGTATTTAATTTTCGTTGGCATTCCTATACCTCCTTACAATAAAAATTTACAAATATTTATTTCTTATAAGCTTTATCTTTGTGGCTAAGTTGTAAATTCCCCTTGTTGATTTTTTTACAATATTCTTGCTTTTTCGGAGGTATATTACTATTTAATATAAATTGTATGAAATAATGGTCCTTATTATGAATTGATTCTTTTTACTATACAAATTAAAAAAGCAGGAGATTTCATAGATTTATCCATGATTCTCCTGCCTTAGAGACTATATCTTATTTAGATATATTTATTTCCATTTCACCTAGAGCCATTCCCATAGATTTGCCATGCCTATCTAATCTTAAGTTTCTTGTTACTCCTCCATCCAAGAAGTTGTGTAAAACAAAATTCAAGGCATTCAAAGTATCTATTTCATATCTAATAACTTCACCTTTACAAAACTCTGAAAAGAAATCCTCCACCACTTCTGCCGTAATATTTTCTTTCAGGGTATGATAGTTTTCTTCATCATAGGCTATGACAGCAATATTAATTAGATTACCCTTATCGCCGGTTCTAATATGAGCAATGTCCTTTAATTTCATCATATCACCTCATATTTTATTATAGGCTTGATATCACCAATCTAATAGAAAGATATTATGACTAATTTTTTCCATAAAATTTTTTTATTCAAATTTAAATAAAAATACCCCAAACATTGGTTTATCAATGGTTTTGGGGTTGATGTTTATATTATTTAGTTGACTTACTACTCCAGGTAAACTAGGATAAAATTGTGATTGGAAGGATTAGAATGACTTTTTCAATATATTTTCAATTTCATCCTTTGGGAGGGGCCTGCTAAAATAATAGCCTTGGATGCCATTACATCCCAGTTGGGCAAGTATATCAAACTGTTCTTTTGTTTCTACACCTTCAGCTATTACCTTAAATCCTAAATGATTTGCTATATTTACTATGCTTTTAAACAGAACCTTGTTAACTTCATTTTCAATATTGTCTATAATTGATTTGTCTACTTTCAATGTACTAATGGGAAATTTAAGTATAGAACTTAAATTAGAATACCCAATGCCAAAATCATCTATAGCAATTTTAAATCCACTTTTAATTAGATTATCTATTATTTCAATATTATCCCTACAGGTTTCCATTAATGTTCCCTCTGTTATTTCTATTTCTACCTGGCAAGGAGAAATTTTATGCTTTAAACATAAGCCCAGCAGATAGAATATAAAATCCTTTCTTTTTAATTGTACTGGGCATATATTTATGGATATGGTTTCAAATTTATAGCCTTTTTTATTCCAGGAAGCAGCAGTTTTTATAGCCTCTTCCATTACCCATTTGCCAATTTCTATAATATATCCTTTATTTTCAGCAATAGGAATGAATTCATTAGGTGGAACAAATCCAATTTTACTATTATTCCATCTTAAAAGAGCTTCATAACTGTTGAATTTGTTGGCTGAAATATCAAACTTTGGCTGATAGTGAAGGTAAAATTCATTATTGACTAGCCCATTTGGTAATTCACTTACTATTAAATTTTTCCTAAAATAGGATTCTGAAATCTCTTTATCAAAAAAGGTGCATATATTTTTCCCTAAATACTTTGACTGGCTGACAGCAAAGTCACAGAATTTTAATAATTCATCTACATCTGAACTATCATCCGGGAATATGGCCACTCCTATGCTTAAACTAATATTAATTTGAATATCCATTATGTCAACAGGCCTTTCAAAATACTCATGAATTTTTTTGCACATATCTTGTATTTCTTTTATATCATTAAAGCTCCTTATTAAAATAACAAATTTGTCNCTAGGAAGTTTTGCTAATTCATCATATTCACCAATTAAAGAATTAAGGCATTGGGAAAAATTTTGTAAAAGCTCATATCCAAATTGAATACCAAAATTATTNACTAAAATTTTAAAATTGCCAATGTCAATATATATTAATGCACCTTTCTTATTTTGGGATTTGGCTATTTTAATAGAACTTTCTAGCTTTCTGAATAAAATTTTATCATTAATTAAATTTGTAAGAACATCATGACCTTCATGTAATTTGCTNCCTGTAACATTGAACATTATTACATTTAATACCTTGTCCCCTTTTTCTTTAAATATTTTTCCCTTCAATAACACCCATTTAATTTGTCCAGCCCTGGTCTCTACTCTAAAGGTACTATGATAATATATGGTATTTCTATTAAAATAATCCTCTAAATCCTGTAATGCTAAATCCTTATCTTTATAGTAAGCAATTTTGCTTAAATATTCTTTGAAATCCTTAAAAGAATCCAATTCATAGCCTGTTATTTTCTCAGAAGTATATATTTTTCCCTTGTCTATATTCCACCTGCATATTCCAATATCCCCGGTACGAAGAGCATGTCTATAAACTTTGCTAAATTCTTCTGCTTTATAAGTATCTCTAGTGTTTATAGGCATACTAAAGCCCCCCTAATGCAAAATAGAAACTTTATAAATATGATACCACTATTTCCTATATTTTTATATTTTTTTGATAATTTTATATATAAAAAAATACCTTGAAAGATAGATAAATCTTCCAAAGCATCATAATACCCTATTTAATTTCTTTCAACCTTTGGCAAAATCTATTATTTTTATTGCAAATTATTTCCCTGGAACCACAGGAAGGACAAAGAGGTCTATCCCTATCAAAATCCATAGTGTACTGCTGGTTACAGTTTAAACACCTAAATTGGCATATTCCAGAAGTATAATTTCCACCCTTTATGTGTATTGCATTACCCTCTGTTAAAGCTAAGGCAACTTTTTTTCTTGCACTTTCTAAAATGTTTTGAAAGGTCTGCCGTGAAANCCCCATACTATTTGCACATTCCTCCTGGCTCAGCCCCTGAATATCTTTTAGCCTTAGGGCTTCAAGTTCTTCCATCTTGAGGGTAATTTCTTCAACCTGACACTTTCTTTTGTCCAAGGGTATATAGTAGGTATATTGGGGGAAAAATCTAATCCTTCTGCATTTTACCGGCCTTACCATTTATTCACCCCCTGCATCTATTACATAGTACATAAAACATTATGTCTATATAAAATTATAACTAAAGTCACNAGTATGAGTAGCATTATCTTTCAAAGCNTTCTCCCAATTTTGTTTTAAAACCTTTTTCCCTTAATGGGACTTCCACAAACTTGTATTCATATTTCACTTTTGCCACCTCCTGTATAAGTTTTTTATTATAACTTCCCTTAATAAGAGTATAAAATCTTAGTTTCATATTATCACACCAATATGATGTATAACATAAACATTTCTTTATAATACATATTTGTCTTAAAAAGAATTACATTTATAGTGATTATTGGCTATGTATAATGTAGTCAAATATTATTTTTGCTGCTTCTTTAGGAGAAATCTTGCTAACATCAATTTTCTCTGTATCCATTTCAAAATAATTTTTTAATCTTGATATACTTCTGTTAATAAGGTCTTCAGTCCTTATTCCCAATTCTACATCCCTTATAATCCGTGAAATTAACGCTTGCTCAGAACATACCAAAGAAAATTTATATAATATACAATTATGTTTGTCTAGCCTGGATAATATATGATCAAGTATACTTTGTTCATGCATTACCCAGCAGAAAATAATATTTTCATACACTGAACACGAAATAAAATTATTTAGGAGATAACTAATATTGTCTATTACCATCTTTTTAGTTTCATCATTCACCACAAAAGGTGACATGTCCCAACACCAATCACCATCAAGAAAAACACAATTTGGCAATAACTTTTGCAACTCCCTGCTTGTGGCTGTCTTTCCTACTCCCATAGTTCCATTTATAAAAATGAGATTTTTCATTTTCTGTCCTCCAACGCTTAAGCTTCCTAACAATAAACATGGCCTATAGGGTTTCACTTACTCCAATAAGCCATGTTTACTGCAACAGTTATGCACTTCTATATTTCCCTTCTATTTTCCATAGCCTTGGATAGGGTTACTTCATCAAAGTATTCCAAATCTCCACCTACAGGGATACCATGGGCTATCCTGGTGGTTTTAACTCCCAAAGGTTTTAACAGCTTTGATATATAAAGGGCTGTGGCTTCTCCTTCAACAGTTGGGTTTGTTGCCAGTATAACCTCCTTTACTTCACCATCCTCCAGCCTTTTTAATAGCTCCTTTACCTTTATTTGGTCAGGACCTATATTATCCATAGGGGATATGACTCCATGAAGTACATGGTATAGTCCTTTATATTCCCTGGTCTTTTCCATGGCTACTACATCCTTGGCCCCTTCTACAACGCATATTGTAGACTTATCCCTTTTATGGTCACTACATATATGGCATATTTCATCTTCTGTTAAATTGCAGCATATTTTACAGTAGTGAATTTTTTCCTTTGCTTCCTTTATTGATGAAGCCAGCTTTTCTACTTCTAAAGGATCCATTTCTAAAATGTAAAAAGCCAGCCTTTGGGCAGTTTTTTTCCCAATGCCAGGAAGCTTAGACAATTGTTCAATTAATTTAGCAATAGGTAGTGCATAATAATCCATTTATATCAACCTTTCCNCTAGAAAAGTCCTGGTATGTTCATTCCTCCAGTAAGTTTTCCCATTTCTTTTGCCATCATTTCATCTACCATTCTCAAGCCTTCATTTACTGCTGCCATTACTAAATCCTCCAGCATTTCAATATCTTCAGGATCAACTACAGATTCATCTATTTTAATAGATAAAATTTCCTTCTTTCCATTTAGCTTACAAACAACAGCACCGCCACCTGCGCTTGCTTCAATTTCCCTTTCTTCTAATTCCTTCTGCATTTTTTCCATCTGTTTTTGCATCTTTTGCATTTGCTTCATCATATTTCCAAAATTTCCACCCATTCCTGGAAATCTACCTTTAGCCATATTAATTCTCCTTTCCTTATTTTTCTATTTTCACTATATCTTCACCAAAGAAATCTATAACATCCTTAATAATGTTCTCTTTATTTTCCTGATTATTTTCCACCTTATCATATTCCATAGTAAAGTCAACCTTTATATTTTTATTAAAATAAGAAGATAGAATAGATTCTAAAAGCTCCTTATTGTGTGGCCTTTCCATTGCTGCCTTATGGAAGCCAAACTTATCTCCAAAGGCAATTGTAAGCTTATTATTTGCAAAATATGATGGTCTTGCTTCCCTAAGCAGTGCATTGGTCTTTACATCCTTTTCCNTTACAATATTTAAAATATTGGGCCAGCTCTTGTTTATCTCTTCAAAGGACAACTCTCTTCCATCATCTATTATTTCAACAGCTACTTCTTTTTCTTCTTTTATTTCTTCCAGCTTTTCTTCCTTCTTTTCTACCTGCTCCCTGCCTTCAGCTTTATTATGGACAATGTCTATTTTTACATCCTTTTTTACTTTTCTTTCTTCTTCCTTTGGAATNGTTGGCATTGAAATTTGACCTTTTTCTATAATTTCCTCTAATCTTTTAACCCTTTCCTCTAAGCTTATTCTTTCTTCAAGATTTATAAGCCTTACAATAGCCATCTCCAATATTATTCTAGGCTGGGTAGTCCAGGCCATNCGTTTTTCGCTGTCATTGAGAACCTCTAAGGATTTTAAAATATAATCCAGGTCCATATCCTGACTTTGATTTTTGTATTGGTTAACCATATACTCATCCATATCCATTATGTCTATGGCNCTATTGGATGTTTTGGCAATCAGCAGATTTCTATAATGCTGTATTAAATCCTTTATAAACTGGACTATATCCTTTCCTTCCTGGATTATATTGTTTATGGATAATAAAGCCTCTTCAACCTTCCTGTTTTTTATANTNTCTACTAAGGAAAATATTAGATCTGTATTGGCAATTCCCAGTATTTCCAATGCCTCTTCATAGGTTAGATTTTCGCTATTATAGGAAACTAGCTGATCTAACAGGCTTAGGGCATCCCTCATAGCCCCATCAGAATTTCTTGCAATAAGCTTCAATATTTTTTCATCATACCTTANATTTAGGCTATTTAAAATATTTTTCATGTTAGCTATTATATCTTTAGATGATAGCCTCTTAAAGTCAAAGCGCTGACATCTGGATACTATAGTTGGTGGTAGTTTTTGCAGTTCTGTTGTAGCCAGTATAAATATTAAATGTTTAGGGGGTTCCTCCAGGGTTTTAAGCAATGCATTAAAGGCCTGGTTTGTAAGCATATGAACTTCGTCTATTATATATATTTTATATTTAGCCTTTGATGGAGGATATATAACCTTATCCCTTATTTCCCTAATATCTTCAATTTTTCTATTGCTGGCTGCATCCATTTCTATAACATCCATTATGGATTCATCCATTATACCCTTACATATTTCACATTCATTACATGGATTGCCATCTTTAGGATTTAAGCAGTTTACAGCCCTGGAAAATATTTTGGCTGTAGAAGTCTTTCCTGTCCCCTTGGTCCCTGCAAAAATATAGGCATGACCAATATTACCAGATTTAACCTGGTTTTTCAAAGTTGTAGTTACATGCTCCTGTCCTAATACCTCATCAAAGGTCTTGGGTCTGTATTGTCTATATAATGCTTGATACATGAAAACCATCCTCGTATTTTTAATACATATATTATACCAAAAGTAAGGAATAATTACATCTATTAATAGAAAGAAGGCTGGGCTTGTTGATTATATTCAAAAGTATATTAAAATTATATATAAACAGATATATTATGTATTATGTAAGCTTTATTTAAACCTTGTATTAATTTTAGAACTTAACTTAATAAAAAATACAAGGAGATTACATTTGCAGCCTAGGGCCATAACTTTCAGCCAATGGAGATAAAAAAATCCATTAAACTTCCCATTGTT
>JGI24713J26584_10002480_pt1 | contig 12705 bp, 16 predicted proteins | sample BioPla4DNA1_FD_26584 | JGI IMG/M metagenome (IMG submission 26584) | reverse complement strand
AGGTAATTACGGGGTAGTGTCCGACTTGCCTTATATTTTACACTAAAAGGAGTGAGTAAAATGACATTGGAAGAATTGCAGGAACAAATAATAAAAATGCAAGAGGAATTGCAAACATATAAGACAGAAAATGAAACATTAAAAAATAAATTATCAGAAAAAGAAGAAAGAGAAAAAGAACTAATGGAACATAACCAAAAACTATTTTTACGTGTAACAAGCAAAAAAGAGGAAGAAACGGAAGAAAAGGAAGAAATACCATTTTGTATAGACAAAGAAATTTATGACTTGTTAAGTGATAGAGAGAAAAAAGAACTAAATGAATTAATAGAGGAGGAATAGAAAATGCCAAGTAGAAACTATANTATNAAAAAACAAGAATTTCTAAATTCAGTTGTTAATAAAATTGGTAAGCAAATATATTCATCTACAGCTTACATAAATCCATTAAAAAGAATTAAAAGGGGTTTCATTGAGAATGCGAATGAAATTGAAGAAATTTATATTGCTAGAGCAATCGGTTATGATTACGACCCAGACGGAACAGGTGCATTAGATAGAGTTAAACCTAATGTTATAACTCAATATCATCAAGTTGACTATGCTAAAGATTTCCAAGTTACAATTCAAGACAAACAAGTAAGAAAAGGATTTACCACAAGCGGCGGCGTAACTAGATTAGCCAATGAAATAATGGAAAGCCTTCATACAGGTGCAGAATATGAGGAATATTTGAAGTGCATTGAAATATTAGATACTATAGCGACAGAAAGCAAATATAAAAAAGAAGTAGCTGACGTTGTAGACAATGCAACAGCAAAAGCATTTACAAAGGAATTAAAGAAAACAATTAAAAGAATGGGGTTAAGAAGTACCGAATTTGCAACAGTAGAAAATCACTGCAAACCAAGTCAATTGATTCTTTTTTTAAATATGGATTGGGCTATTGAAATTGATGTAGAAATGTTAGCAACAGCTTTCAACATGACTAAGCAAGAAATTAACGAATGTACTATAATTGAAATACCAGAATTAACAACAAATAAAAANACAAGAGCAATTCTTTGTGATGAAAGAGCATTACAGATATATGACACTTATTACGGACTAGAGCCACAAAGAAATGCAAAGGGTAAATTTACAAACCATTTCTTATCAACTGAAAAGATTTTTAGCTACTCGAATTTAGTAAATATTGCTGTATTTAACATACCAGAATAATAAAAGGGGAATTTATCCCCTTATTTTTAAAGGGGTGAAAGCATGATAAAATTAATTAAAGCTTTTCCATATGATAATAGATATGATTATGTTAAAATGTTTGCAACCAAGCAAGAACAAAACAATTATTTTAACTCTTTGCCTAGTATAAGAGTTGACGAAACGAATTATATAAAAATGCATAAAACAATTAATGTAAAATATTCCTTTGATTATTTGGAAAGTGAAGGAATAAATTATATTATATTCAATAATGGATATAAAGATATATANGCTTTTATCGTNAATAAAAGATATGTTAGNGAAGAATTGACAGAATTAATATACGAGGTTGATGTAATNCAAACNTNTATGTTTGACTTNACGCTANATAGGTNNNTCTTTCATTGAAAGAAAGGTCTGTAATATAAATGAAATAACCGATTTTGACGAAGGTTTAGAAATAGGGGAGCATACAATAGTTCAAAGAAATGTTCTAATAGAAAAAACTGCAACATGGTTTGCAATGTTCAATGGATTTCGAGAACAGAAAATAATATTCGATGATGAAGGGAATATTATTGATGTAATTCCTTTTTATACTTCTATTCAAAAACCTAGTACTACGATAGATGGAATACAATATCCGTTGTTTTTTATGCCCATACCTAACGAACATATACTTTCAATGGTGTCAGACCATCCTTCGTTGGTTGGTATTGTAAGATTTCCTAATTGTACTTATACAACAGAAGAAGTGAAAATACCCCTAATAGTTAAAATAATTGATNATTTTGGCGGTAGTGAAAANGTAACTTATAAAAACATTAGTCTACTTGCAGAAATGGCAACTACCATTAATTCATCTCCTGTAATTAGTGGTAGCGTAACTATACCAAAAAATAAAATAACTGATTATTTCCCATATACCTTCTATGTCTTAACTGATGGAGAGAGTGAACCTATTATAATGAAACCACAATATATGCCATCTTCATTACAGGTTAAAGGGGAGTTTGCTTTATCTCACGCTCCAGTTGAAAGATATTTCCCTGTAGGATACAAGGGAGATAATACAGGGAAAATATATAATATCACAAATTCTAATCAAATGATGTTACCTACTGCCACGAATGAAGGGGCAAATTTTCTTAATGCAAACGCTAATTCAATCATGCAAGGAAGAAAAAGTCAGATAACAAATGCTGTATTAAATGGGGTTGCCGGAGTGGCAGGTATAGCAACTTCTTTAGCTACAGGGAACGTTATAGGTGCTTACAGTTCAACTATTAGTACAANTACAGGACTTGCAAGCGGTTTGAATAATATACTAGAAATAGACGCAAGAAAAAAAGATTTAGAATTGACGCCTAATTCAATTTCTAGTTTCGGCACACCTTCCACTAGGTTTGCCTTTGATACCAATAATGTTGAACTGATAAAATTTAGTGTAAGCGATAAAGTTAAAATAAAGATACAGAATTTTATAAATAGATATGGTAATAAATATAATAATTATGCTACAATTAATTTACGAGCTTACAAGGGTTATATAAAGTTTGTAGAGCCGGACATAGATAGTAAAATAGACAATATTTATATAAATAAAATAAGAGAAATTCTTGAAAGGGGGGTATATATTGAGTAGAAATACCTTTGAAGATGCGGCAATATCTAGGTTTGATTATTTGTTATATGAATTTATTAATCTAGCAATTAATCGATTTACATGGGATAATTTACCTCAAGGTTTAACATCAGAGCAAATGGAATTTTTATTAATTCATCATGGACAGCTTATGTGTTTTAATGACAAATATTATGGAACTTTAATTTTACCTTGTATGGGAACAAGCGATATAAATGTATATGGACTACCTACTGAATATAGGGTAATGGGTGAAAATGGGAAATATAACAAAACAGTAAATATTGATGATGGGGTTCTTATTAGAAATAATCCATTAGGTACTAGTGATATTCCTACATTAGAAATTTTTGCAAAAAGAATTGATGATATAGAAATGACTCAAGACGTAAATTTATTCCAGCAATGTATGCCTAAATTAATTCTAGCTGATGAAGATAGCAAACTTACAGCTAAAAATATTATTGATAAGATAAGAAAATTTAAGTTTGTTATTTTTGGAAAAAGTACATTGGTTAATAATATAAAAACAAGTGATGTATTAGATACTTCATCACCTTTCATTTTAGATAAATTACAACAACAAAAAATGGACCTAAAAAATGAATTACTAACATACCTAGGTATTAACAATAACAACAATATAAAAAANGAACGAATGATTGTCGATGAGGTAAACGCAAATAATGAATATANAGCTATAAATTTAGATTTAATGTTTGATTTAAGGGAAAAAGCCTGCAATGAAATTAATAAGAAATTCGGCATTGATATAAAAGTTAAAAAAAGGGAGGTTGAGCCTATTGAGCAACTACACAATAACACTAGGGCAGATAGTAGAGAATAATATAGAAATATTTGATTTTGATTACCCCTTTTATAATGAAGAAAGACGGAAACAGTTTGAACAGCATTTNATAGAACATTTTTATTTTGATGAAATTGGGCAAGAAACCGTTGCAAGATTTAAGCAAAGGTTAAAAATAAAATTGAACTTGATAATGCCCTATTGGAATAAAATATTTCTAGCTGACGAATTAGAACAAAGAATTTTAGACAATTACGACGTTACAGAAACATATACAAGAAATTATACAACTAATACAACTGCAACAACTGAAAGCGTAAATAAAAATTTAGAGAGCGACACACCGACAACAAAAACTGATTTTGAGCAAGTAGATTACTTTTCTAACATTATAAAAGACATTGGAAATAATACAAGTAACGTAAATTACAATAATAACGAACATTGGGAAAGACGTATGCAGGGTAACATTGGTGTGCAAACAGACGCAGATGCCATTATAAAATACTGGCAAAGTCTTAGACAAATAGAAAAGGAAATATTTGAACAATGTTCTGATTTATTTATGGAGGTGTATTAAATGATAAAAAAATTAGGTGAATTGTTAACTCAACAAGTTTATTCATTATATGAATTACTTAGAATAGCATGGAAAAAGATTGATGAAGTAATAGATAGTGTTAACAATAAAACAGATTTAAATGGAGATCATAAAGGCACGTGGCATGGTCTTAGACCAACACAAACCTCTGAAGCCACTACAAGTATTTTGGAGAGTCATGAAAGAAGGTTAAATGGCCATGATTCGCTGGTTGAATATTTGGCAATATCGAAAGCAGATAAAAATGAAATATGGACAATGGCTAATATGGGTCAAGATATTAAGGAAGCTATGACTGGAGGAAGTGTTGCTATTGTTGGTGAAGGATCAGTATTAAAAGATGCTGTGGTTGATGGACAGATTGTACCACGAAAAAATTCTGGATTTAAACAAATATCTAAGAACTTATTCAACCCACTTAATGTCTATAATAATTGCTATTATACGCCTTCAACAGGTGTTTTAAATACAGGTCAATCAGCATCTGGATACAATACAACAACCGAATGGATTGAAACTAATAGGAATACAAGTGGATATCGATACAAAAATTCCTGTGTTGTATTTTTTGACAATACTAAAACTTTTATTTCTGGTGTGCCATATGGTGAAGGAGTGTTCACAATACCTGCAAATGCAGTTTATATGAGATTAAGTTTTAAGTTATCAGATATAAATAAGTTTTACTTTGGATTTGCAACAGAACCATTTGCCAAAGACACCTATGCTTATGATATAGAGTATTTTACACCTGAAGAAGTTTTGTTAGCGAGAGATAATGAAAAAAGTTTAAAAGATAAAATACTAAAGGTTGAAGATAAAATCACAAAGTACCCTTTTCAAGAAAATGCAACCTTTACAAAAGAAGGTGTTGTATACAACAATGTTAGAAGTGCAATATTAGATGTTAAACTTTATGGGGGTTATTATGAAGATGAATATTATATTAGTACATTAAAAAGAAATTTGGATGGAGTATACGAAATTAAAGTTGCAAAAAATGGGAATGATGTTTGTAGATTTTCAAAAAAAGGATATATTGAACCAAATAATATAGATTATATAGATTTACAAGAAACTAATAATAGTGGTATAACGGGAAGAGTTATTGTTGATTGGACAAAAATAGATGAAAATATATCATACAAAGGATTTGTATATAAAAACTTTGGTTTATCAAAAAAATGTTTGTATGATGAATTAAAAACATTTAATCCACCTTCAAATGGATATCAAAGTGATATAGAAAATCCATTAACTAATAATGGAGAAGATATGATATGGAGTTGGTGGATATATCCTTTGGCTATTAGATTTAAAAGCATTCGAGATAAAACTTATATTGGTTACACTGACTCAAAAGGATATAGTGGTGTAGCTAGTATAAACAATGAAACAGGTGAAATTCAAAAATATGCTTTAAAAAAATTTGATATAGACGACCATAATGCTTGTTCAGTTAATCTTTTAAGTGATGGTTCAGATAATAAGAAAAAAATTATGGTTGTATATAGTGGTGGACATAATACGGATAATTATATTAATATAAGAATTTCTAAAAAATATGAAAACATAACAGAATGGGAAGATGAGATAAAAGTAAATTGTGGTGGAAAGACTACTTATGCTCAAACGTTTTTTACCAATGGTAAATGGTACGTATTTTTTAGAAGAAATGAAAACCAATGGTGTTTTATAGAATCTGTAGATGGTAGANCATGGAGTACCCCTCATGTTGTTGTAGAATCTTCTCAGGCTTATATGTATTACATGAAGGTTACAGAAACTACTCAAGATGGGTTATTGAGATTAAATTTATATAGCAATCCAAACCTTGAAGATACAAATATCCGTATGGGTTTCTTTGATGCAATTAATGGCAGAATTTTAGATTCTGATAATAAAACAATATTAAAAGGAAACATATATGATGATAATACAATAGTTTATCATAATAATTACACTATTGTATTACCTATAACAACAGGTAGAAAGTATAGGCTTTTAGATGTTGCTAAAACTGCACCGACAGATTTGAAAATATTATATTGCGATTTTGAGGTTGTAGTTCCAAACCAAACTTATAGAAATATTTATAAGATATATGATAATGGTACTATCAAAACTATTTGTGATGGTGGNCCACCATTTGNACAATATTCTAATTATGTTGGAGGAATGGTATTTGATACAAGTAACATTAATAATATCTACGTTTCAAGAAGAGATACTACAGATTGGTATTGGTATTTAGAAAAATGGGATATAACAAGTAATCCGACTAAAATAGATACAATAGTTAACCATCAATTCAGAGCGGCTATAAGGCCAATATCAGCATTAAATGATAATAAAGTTATTTGGCAACATGGTTGGTTGGATGGAACAGTTACTGGATTCCAAACAGATTTAAAATATAAAAATTATAATTAAGTCAGACTAGGAAACTATGACGAATTAATTTAAAAGAGGTGGACAACCTCTTTTTTTATTGGTATAATTTACTTAAAATAAAAGGAGGAAATAATAATGAACGAAATAGCAGAACTTATATCTAATATTGGATTTCCGATAGTCGCCTGTATTTTTATGTATAGGCAACAACTTGAGCTTAATAAGACAATAACAGAGCTATCACAGACTTTAAAAGGAATTGACGCAAGACTTGATAACTTAGAAAAGGGGGGGAAAATATATGCCTAAAATATTTTTAGACTATGGACACGGGGGAAATGACCCCGGGGCAATTAGTGGACAATATAAAGAAAAAGACTTTACATTATCTATTGGAAAAAGAGTAAAATACCATTTAGAGCGTCATAACTTTTCTGTTATAGAGAGTAGAGAAGGGGACACTAACCCAACTTTAAAAGAAAGAAGTAATAAAGCTAACGCTAATAATGTTGATATTTCAGTGTCTATTCATGTTAATGCATATTCAGATATTAATGCTCAAGGAATTGAGATATATCATTATTTAGGCAGTAATAGAGGTGAAAAACTTGCAAGAAGTGTACTGAACTCTATTATCTCAGCTAAGTTGTATACAAAGAATAGAGGGCTAAAAACAAATAGCCTGCATATGACAAGAGAAGTCATTGCACCAGCTATATTGATAGAAATGGGTTTTATTACTAATACAGAAGATAGAAATATTCTTATAAATAAATCTGAAGAAATGGCTAAAGCTATTACTAAAGGTATTTTAAATTTTTATGAAATGAAATATAAAAATGATAATCAAAGTAATACATCAAACGATAAATTATATCGAGTACAAGTCGGAGCATTTAGAGAAAGGTCCAATGCAGAAAAGTTAGCTAATGAACTCAAAGCTAGGGGTTACGATGTAATTATTGTTTAAAATAACGTTTCACGTGAAACATAATTTAGTTTCACGTGAAACNTTTTATTTTAATGTTATTCCACTTAGACGGAAAGCATTTACCACGTTTTCTCCGTCGTCGTCGGTTAATGTTACAAAGTCTTTTTGTCGCATACAAGCAACAATTATATTAATTAATCTGTTTATGTTTTCATCATCATAGTATGCAAGGTTAGTAATGTTTACTATCCCTTTTATATGTTGTACCCCGTTTATAATGTAAGCTGTATTTTTATAATTAATTGTTTTTACATCAACTTCCCTAAAGCCTAATATATATTTTTCTTTTGTGTATAAATATATTCTATAGAAATAATCTTCATACCTTATAACAATAGGTAAAGCGTGTTTTTTTCCTATTATTACATNGTCTTTACTTTCTCTCAATTCGTCAAATGTTACATTACCTACCCTTCTAGGGTATGCATGTACCTCAAAGTCACCAGTTGTTATCATCTGTCCTACACCAGCATTACCAAAGTTATTATATACTATTTTTTGGGTATTTTGATTATTATCAAATACATTTACGTTTTCACTTCTTTCAATTGCGAACCTTGTAACAAAGCCTTTCTTATCCCTATACTCACGGGTAACAATTTCACCCTTTTTAAGTCTGTGTAACCTTATACCTAAAGCTTCAGAATAAGGAGAGTATTTTGATATTGCATTGGCTAGCATAAATATCTTAACATTATGTCTATATCTAACTATAGTTGAAATAAGATTAAGAAATAAATTTAGTTCGTCTGGAAGATAAGTACAATCNATCGACATAAATTCCTCAAAAAGAATTGTTGTTACATTCGGATAAGATGTTGCTTTGGTACGGTTAACATTATTAAGAGAAAAAGCGTATCCCATTACCTTACATTCTGATATTTTACCTTCTGTCCCATCTTCATATGCTAGCCACGTACCACGGTAAAATTTTATTCTATAACCATACGTTTCTAATATGTACGGCTCTAGTGGTGTAAACACTTCCGACATATATTTTGTTTTTATATCATCTTCATATCGCTTAACAAAAGCAAATTGCTCACCTTCTTTAAAAAATTTATCTAATATATACTTATCAACAGCATAACTTTTCCCATTAGAACGTTCTCCAAAAATCATGTAGTATTGAGCGTCATGTTTTAATATATTGTCCAAGCTATACCATTTTATATTTAGCTTTTTACTCATAATCTATCTCCCCCTTTATATTAATTGTTATTATAACATCAGAAGGACGGTTAATATTCAATAATTTACTATCATTAATAGATATGTTCAAAGTGTAAGTAGTTTCTTCTATAATTATCCCCCCGTATTGGTTTATCTTTCTTCCTTGATAAGTAAAATGATTCATTTCTTCCCTTGTTCTTTTTTCTATTTTTGCAGTTGTTCTTCCACTTGCTGTAATGTCAAATTGAGTGCCCGGAGAAAGAACAATTTTAAAAGCATCAACAAGTGGAATGTTTTCTTTTTCTGATAAATTGTGTATTGCTATACTAGGATATTTCTTATTACACCCGGCAATAGTAGTTTTCACCTTATTATCATGGGTAATATAACCGTATTTCTTCGCCCCAAAGGTGATAAAGTACGGTATAGGTATTTTGTTCTCAATTTCCCATATACCAAGGTTACATATTTTATTATAATCTTCGTCGCTTATTTGAAATTGCTCTTTAAATGTTTTAAATCTATTATTTCTTTTATTATCTTTTATTGTATGCCAATTTTCTCTATCTATTATATTAAAAATATATTCCTTTTCAACCCCATTCAAATAGAATTTAATACTATCTGTATCCGAATAAACCACGTTGCAACCTTCCTCTACTAATTTACACATCATGGACACAAGCATAAGACGAGNATAAGATGTAATATAGCAACCGTCGGTAAATATGTCTATTGTACCCCCAAAAGATGGTTGATTTTCTATAAATTTATTATAAATTTCTTTTCTTTCTTCCTCATTAAATTTAAAATAATCAATTTCTGTAATTTCACCATCTTCTATAAAATAACTTGACTTGATTGGTGTTGTTACCTTTACCCCATACATAGAATTTATATATACCTTAGATAATGCATATGCAATATCTTCTTTATCTTTTATAGTTTCTTTTTTGTGAAAAGCCGATAATAAAAAAGATATTTCTTCTTGTCTTAGCCTTCTTTGCTTAGTTGTTGCAAATATTTCAAGACATTCTATTTTATCGTACTTATATACAAGGTTTATCGTGTCAATATCTATATTATTACAAGGAATTATTATTTCACTTGCAAACATCAACTTCCCGTTAAAGTGGACCCTATCACTAGAAACATACCCTTTACTTAATTGACTTGATGAAATAGGAAGAAGATAATTTCTATTTTTTACACGAATATTTTTAAATCTAAAAATACCAAAAAACCCTTTATAATTTCCTATTTTATAAAACTTGTCGGCTAATTCCCCTGTATAATTTACAGTTGTTTTATAGGAATAAAAAGGGAAATACCTACTGCACATTTGATAGGGATAGCTTGACTTAATGTCTATACTGTAAATACCCTTATCAATTATTTTGCCAGTTTCATTTATATTACTTGCTGTAAGTCCCCCTTGATATGTTTTTAGTATTAATTCAAAGAAGTTAAAGTCTTGTAATTGTTCGTTTCGGTCAAAGTAAAATTTATTTATAGCTTTTTTCCCGTAGTTTTGAATAATAAATTCTTTTCTTTTTCTTTTTACAAAAGATGTAAATGTTAGTGGTATATCGTCAATTGTAAGATTATTATCCTGCATATATTTATATAGAGATTTAGCTACAATAATATTATCACGTTCATTATATTTATAATCTAATTCCTCTAATTCGTCCCATGGCAAACGTGTCTTTTTATAATCATATTCTAACTTTGGTAATTTTAGTTCTTCACCGAGCCGAGCAACAGATTTATTAAATATTGCATAAGTATCCCTAAATGTTATATTTGGTAATACGTTCAACTTTATAGATAATGGAGAATGTCTATCACGTAAAATCACATCTTGAACAACCTCATCGTAAATTCCTTCTATAATACCGCATTTATTGTATTTTATTATTCCTTTAACCTCTCCAAGATCCCTAAGCAAAAAAGTTAACTCATAATCCAGATTGTGGACCCATACAATACTATCATTAGGTAATGTTTTGAAATATTCGACTACTTCCTCTATTGTTCTATGGAATATGGAATTTACTATTTCCCCAGTTTCATAATTCATAGTAACTACATTACTTAGATAAGTCACCTGCATTTCTTCCCCGTTGTCGCAAATAATTTTAGACGTTTCTATATCCCAAAAATAAGTATACATTTTATCACCTTAATTTTCTATTTCTTTTAAATTCCTCAAATGCTTCACGTTCTTCTTTTAACCTGTCTAATACGTTTTTACTATATTCTATATTAGACAATATTTTGTTTATTTCTTTATCGCTCATTCCTGTATTATCATAAGATAAGGCTATTTTTTCAATTATTTGGTCGCTACCATAACCCTGTATGCCTTCTGAAAATGCACCATATAATTTTGCGTAAAAGTCCTTTGAGTTGGTTATTTCATTAATAAAATTGATGTCATAACCTTTTGAAGATAGATAGTTTTTTGTATAGTCTTGTACTTTTTTAAATGATTTTGTTACTTCTTTTTTGTATTTCCTTATTGTGCCGTAAATTTCATGATTATTTATCTTATGTAGAGCTGATAACGTCTTTTTTAACCATACTGTGTTTTTAGAGCTATAAAACTTTTTACTCTTTGATATTGTATCATTTTTTGTAAATTTTCCCATATCCTCTGTTATAATGTTTTTGACATACTCAAAGTGTTCTTCAATGCCTTCTTTTTTAAAGGCTTTAATTTTCTTATTTAAACTATTTATTTGATTTATAATCATGTTAATTAATTCGTTTCTATCATTTATAGAATTAATTTTTAGACCGCCTTTTTTACGTCCTCTTGCCATTTATAACCAACCCCCATTGATAAAATAAAAGGGAAGGAATTACCCTTCCCAGTGTCCCTAATTTTTAGGGAAGAAAGTTATTTTAGTATACTTTCTCTTATTTTTTGAAATCATTTCACTTAGTTTAAATGTCAAACCTTTTTCTAATAAGAAGGCTTTTTGTTCTTCATCGAATTTCTCATCAAATGTTTTGAAAGCTTGTGTTACTACGCTTGAGCCGTATATAAAATAGTTTGGATATTCCCTTAATGCTATTACAACATATTCTCCTTCTTCACCTTCTAAAAAACCGTAATCGTCAACAGTAAGTATTCTATCTAACACGATGCTTTTNTCTTCTAGTTTTTCTTTTCCTTCCATGAATGGTAAACCACTTGCAGTAATTTGTGTTACTTCATTAATTAATTGTTCTAAATTCATCATTTTTATTTTTCCTCTCTTTCATTTATTAATATTGAATTTTTTATAAAGTTTTCAAGGCTTATAGCCCTTTTTTCCGTTAGTGTAATAACTGTTATTCTAGGTATTTCTTCCCCTTTATAGTCTTTTAGTACCTTTTTCATTTCCTTTTTAGGAGTAGTTTCACCGTACACAAGATAGGAATAACTATTCCCTTCATATGTTACTATTACTTCGCTGTAAGTAATTTTTCTTGTAATTGATTGTCTTAAATTCAAATTTATCACCACCTTCTAGGAATGTTTTTAAATTTTTAAATTGACCTTCGGATAAACCATATCTCCAGCAATATTGTTTATACATTAGCAAATTAATATCCTTAATTCCTTGTAACTTCATTTTATCCCCCTTTTACGGAATAGTCTAGGCTTCTCCGTTTAATATATTATATATAATTTGCATAGTTTTTAAGTCGCCCCAGTGTATTACTTCGTTTTTCTTGTTGATTAATTCCCATCTGTGTTCTAATGAATTGTAAGACAAGTGAATTTCATTATCGTTTTTTATTGTTTTCATTTCTTTGCACCCCTTTGTATTAATTTACCTTACAATTATATTATATAACTTATGATATATAACGTCAACACTTTTTGCAATATTTTT
>JGI24713J26584_10002470_pt1 | contig 12735 bp, 14 predicted proteins | sample BioPla4DNA1_FD_26584 | JGI IMG/M metagenome (IMG submission 26584) | reverse complement strand
AGGTAGGGCAGCCATTCGGGGCTGACGCTTCCGTTTTTCGACAAAAAGCCCGCACCTTTCGCCGAGTCGTACGATTTGGCCTTGACCTCGATTAAGCGCAGGGTGTTTCCTTCTTTCTTCAGGATGTCTGCCCGCATGAAGAGGTTTTTATACCCAAATGCCGGCTCAAATAGGACAACGGAATCCTTTTGCAGCAGATCGTACGTCCTGCGCTTTGCCTTGTCGGGGTCTGTCTCGTTGACCATGGTGGCTTCGCCTTCGTGGCGGTAATACTCCCTGGCAAGCTCTCCCACCTGGAAGCCTCCGTCGGCCAGAGCCTGCAAAAAGGGATCGTCCAGGGTCCTGTTGGCGTACTCTTTTTTNCCNGCGTAGTACAGCTTTGTCGGGCACGTCATCGCGAGGTTAAAAAGGGTTTTCGTCAAGAAACGAGGTTGTGTCTGCATAGGCTTACNGCTCCTTTCCGGGTTTATCGTTAAAAAATTGGCGTGAATTTACGACATTATATCACCTTAGAATGACATCGGCATATCAGCAGCTGCTAGCCGAAGGCCAGGCCTTTGAACAATTTATGCAACAATATAATAACNAATCCTAAAAANCNTTGGTAAACAGTCCTGAAAGGTATTGACAAGTATCCTTATGCAGGTATAATTGTGTATAAACAAATTATACAAAAAGAAGGGGAAGTGATTTTGATGAAAGTACTATCTGCTTTTTTGGGGGACAGAAAGAACGAAAGGTTGGCGTTTATGGCCGACAAGGCAAATTACTATCTGGGTTTGGAGAAAAAGGTCATACTGCTGGCGTCAGATGCCGATACCCTAGGGATCTTGAAAGAAGCTGAAGTCCTGGCNCCAGGCCATGCCGAAGACTTTGCCGTAGACTTTGCCCAGGACGTAATGGTGGCGATAGGGAACGTGAACGTAGCTGCCAGAGNCCTGGCNAAGGCGCTGGTCCCGGACGATGTCATAAGCAATGCTAACGAACCCTTTTGGGAAACGAGCGCGAAAATGTGCATCGAAGCCATCATAAAGACTGCGGCCCATGCAGAAGCATTTATCCGCAGCAACACCCAGCCTCCCTACATGTCCTTAGCAGGCAGGATAACGACGATCCACTCCGAGATGGCAGAGAAAGTGTATGCCAGCCTAGAAAAGAAAAAGTGGTGGGAGGAATACCTTCCAGACCAGACCATTGAGACCATGATATTCAGCAACGCAAAACGAACGGCCTCCTGCATGCTTTCGGTGGTGCAGTCGTACCTGGAGCCGCTTTGTCGGATATCCAGCTCTGAAAGGACNGCTCCGGTAAACGACAATAAACGGCCTCTTGCAATATACGCGCCGGCCTACGACATAGTGGAGCTAAAGCTCGTTTTAAAGCTCCTTTCCGCCATATATCCAAAGGACTCCGTGCTGCTCGTTCCAGAAGCGGACAACTATAAGGAAGCGGTGGAAAATACGAGCTGGGACGTCGTCTTTTCCTCGTGCCGTCCGGTGGCCGATTCGGATTCCGTCGTCTTCGGCTTCAGCCGCCATTCCCTTCTTTACTTTGTAAACATGACGAAGGAGACCACGGGATTTGAACGGCTTACGAACCTGGCCTACGAAAGGCCGGATGTCCTGACTTACGGCAAGGGCATAGCCTGGGAATTGGGCGAGTGGCACATCGTAGACTTGCCCTATGACGCTGTTTCTCCGAGAAACCTGGTTGCGAACTCAAGGGAATTGGACGAGACCGTAGCGGCTTTAATTGCTCCCACGCCGAAAGACGTCAAGGGCAAGGAGTTTGACCCGGAACCCTTCCTGCATGACGATGATGAGTTTTNCGACCTCGATCAGTTGCTAGCTAACNGNGATTATCAGTTGCTANCTGACGATGATTAGCGGCGATAGGTAATTAGCATTGGGTTGCGTAAGCTGGACAGGTTTAAATTTTCAGCTGTCAAGCTTCTAAATATGGGCCGAGATTGGGGTGTTTTAAGGTGTCGGATGAAATAGAAAAGGTGATGGNAATCCTTAAACGAGCTGCTGTTTCAAGACCTAAAAGAAACGTCTGGAAGCCTGTGGCGGTGATAAGTACGACGGCGCTGGTCTTTTTNTTGGCTTTCGCAATATGGTCCAACCTGCCCAAGGTCCCTCCGGAAGGGGAAGTGGCGGATCAGGTTACGCGCATATTGGCAGGCTCGGGGCCCTCGTATAGCTGCGGCTACCTCCATGGAGCAAACGTCAAGCTGACCTCTCGTGGAATTGCGTCGGGAAACATAGACGTTACCTGCTTTTTCATGCCCTACAGGGCGTCTAAAAGGCTTGATGAGATTAAAATGTATTGCACCGCGAAGCTGAAACAGCTCTATGAAGAGCTTCCATGGCTGAAGGAGTGCTCCTTTACGATAAAGTGCCCTTATCACAGCAGGCCCGGAGGGCCGATAGAGTGGCGCCAGGAAGTTNGCTTTAAGTTCGACAGATCCCTTTACGAAAAGATAGACTGGGGAAAGTTTTTCTACGCAGACATCTTGAAAGTCGCAGAAGACGTGGAATTTTAAGGACTGCAGGCGTGCTGACTGCCTCATCATCAGGGCAGTCAGCATTTTGCCCGTGGGGGGAAGCCCGAAGATGTAGTTTTACACAAACAACTTCAAGGTTTGACTGCAATATGTTCAGCAGTTACAATTGATTTAGTTGCTAGATATTCGGCATCGTACATTGCTTTTTAAGGGAGTGAATGCTGTGGAAGAGCGAGACGTCGTAGTTCCTGCGGAAGTCATACGAAAAATACAGGAGGACTTTGAGTTAGACAAATACGAACTGGCAAGCTTTTTCGGCATAAGCCTGCGTTCCGCCATAGACTGGCTTAAACACGGAATAAGAGGGGAGAGGGGTCTAAACGTCGCCATGATAGACTGCCTCCTTTCCCTACAGATCCTTGCCCAAAAAGACCCGGAGTCCTTTATGACCTTCCAACAGCTTAGNGGTTTGACGCAGAAAATAGTGAGGGAGCCGAGCCTCGTGTTTTTTCAGTTTACGCCCTACGAAGACAGCCTTGATCCCATAGCTCTCCTGTCCCTAAANCACCCGAGGATAACTTCCCTTTTTATGTCCGCGATCTTCGCCTTATATTTGAGGAACAAGGGAAAGCCCTTCAAATTCAAGGACACTTCAAAGGCCTTTGAAGACCAAAACGTTTACAAGTTCTTTATGGACCAATTGCCGGAGGACAATTGAGCGTGGGCGGCGGGAGGCGGCAAGATGACGCAGGACGAACTTAAGGTATGCACGGATTGTCTGAAGGCGGGCGGAGACGTTACTTACGAGGAAGCCGACGGCATATTTNGCTTACTTTGCTGTAGCAAAACGCCTGAGGAGGTAGGTCTGCTCCTCGAATGGTACAGGGCCGTGCTAGACAGGCTCGAGGCNGGCAAGGGNAANTTTGTCAATACCCTGCCCGTTTCTTATAACTACGCTTATCTTCTTTGCCGGGAAATTGCGCAGGTTATCTCGCAGTGTTTGAGACTGCTTGACCCTCTTGAGAAAACTCCATCGTGCACGCTCGGCCGGGGTAATGGGAAGGTTATTTCAAAGAGCTTCGGCAGGGCCTTTGCCGTGAAGCGGGAATTTCAGGATCAGGAATTCGAGGAGATCTGCGCAGGCGATCTTGTCAACGGCTGCAAGCTGTGGCACGACGTTAAAGAACATTCTAAGATGACAAAACGAGAGGTGCTTTTAAAGGTCTGGCTCATGCCTGAGGGCGCTGAGGTCGAAGCGGCTTTTATAGAGTACCTGCGCTGTCGAAAAGGCATAGACGTCATGGTCTTTAAGAAGGAATACGGCTTGCATAACAAAAAAGATGACTATAGGGGCGAGTACTCTCTGGCCGTTCCGAGGGTACACGTTTCAACGGCGGAGAATCTATTTAGAGGTTTGTTTAGGAATTGCTTAATGGAGTGTGAGTTAGCATATTATGAGGCTTACAAAACGCTGCTGTCTGGGGATAAGCCAGATGAGGAGCCTAAAAGCTTAGTGAACGCGAGGTGGCTTGACTCCACCCTTCGTTTGGCGCTTGTTTTCGACGGGAAGCATTTGTACCTGTCGAGCGTGCCGTCTAAAGGCGAAAGAACCGGCAAGGAAGGCAAGGCAAGCTTTTACAGGTTGAAATCGACAAATATATTCCAGATCATGATGGATCTGTTTGATAGCAGGATTAAACTAGCAGCTGAATACCTAAGGCAGAGAGAAGAAGCACTTAATGACGATAGTTGGCTTGAATTTAATCGTTAGCCGTAGGTTTCTACCCTATTAGCCCATACCTTTAACCTTAGCCCATTGCTCATGTCAGGCCTTCAAGTTTTATGAGCGAACCCTTTGGCCTTACCCGTGCGAGAAACCTTGGCCAGTTGACATACGATCGCAAAACAAGGCGATGCCGTCTCGTGTGCCTCCCTCATGTCGGACTCGGCCAATGCGATGTAAAGCTTTGCGGTCTCAAGATTTAAGTTTCTTTTTATGGTCTATAAAACAGAGGGGCTTATGCCGCTGCCTAGGAAGAGCCTTGCCTTCACTGCCGTGTGTAAGTTTAAAGTAACATCTGCATTAATTATCCGGAAAGGCCGGAAAATCATACATAAGCTCGTCGCGACTCAAAACCTAGAGCCAAAAATTTGGCTGTTATTTAAATTTTGTTATAATNTCATTNTGTAATTNAGGGCTGGGGGCTGCGTAGCGGACTCCAGCCCTTAATGTTTAATCTTTCGGCAGTGCAATCAACCCGTAACCTTCTATTCGACCAGTTTTGCTGTCCTTACGAAATTTAGTTTTTATGATTTCCCAATCCTCGTGTGCCCTTTTCCCATTGCCCACCAGCCAATAGGGGTTACGACAAGGTCAGCTATCTGAAGCCCGGCTGCGTTATCTTTCTTATCCACCAGTTTTAGTTCCCTATCAATCAGAGAAAAGATTTGTGTCTCGGACAGATAATAGGTGCCCTTTCTGCGAGGACAAAGACCGGATATGCAGGGTCAACATTGCGTAAATTGGTATCTCCAGATTCATCCAAAAACAAAATTTTCATATAACAGCATCCTCCCAGTGAAGACAAGATCGACGACATTAAAAGATAGACCTGTCCCTTACCTCGCCCGAAGAGATGAAAAAGGCGCTTGAAGAGCTCACAGAACGCCCGTCTTGTCGCTGACATGGCAGAAGATAAACTTTTTTAAAGTTTATCAAAGAACCCATCAAACCATAAAGGCGTATTTTAGTGCGCTTTGGTTGTGCGTTGTCTCAAATGACAGATTCTTGCAGCCTAACAAGGCCTAGCTTCCAAAGGGCATCTTTTAGGTTTTGACCTTGCCCGTTCCAAAAACCTTGACCAAACGACACCATAGCTTCCGAGCTCTTCTGGTATGGCTTTAAGTATCGCTTCAAGGTGCCTGGCAGTTTCGCCGAAAGGATCCTTTGCTATCCTTCGTGCAAGCCTTTTTGCGTCTTTGAAACTGCCGCGCAGGATTGCGTCTTCAATGCCCGGCGGCGTCATGTTAAAGTTGTCGTCAACGTGGCGGTGTTTAGTTTTCGGCTCGCCGTTTTCGTTGGTTTCTTTACCCTTCAGCATGAGATTATCGAACATGATGTCTGCTATCTTTTGGCATCTTTCAAGGACGCATTCCCAGGAACAGGGCACGTTGCGCTTCCTTTCGTCCGTAAGGTCGTAGGGCTTCGGATCGCTCAACATCCGTATCAGCTGAAAAAGTGCCTTTTCCGAACACTCAGGCTGCGGGTAGCAGTCGTCGAATTTTGACAGAGCTTCGATTATCTCGTCAGGCGACATAGTATCGCAAAACGAGACGAAGTCTGCGTACTCGTTTACGCCGTTCCGCGTAATGACGAGCCACCCCTTTATCCTGCACATTTCGGCCTTCGTAGGCACTTTTACTCCGTTTACTACTTCCGTTTCAAGCGGCATGTCCCTTTTAAAGTTCCGTATGCCTATGTCAACGCCGCAAAAATGCTTCAGGTTTAAGGACGAAATCCCGGAATGTTTCGTACCAATCCCGGCTAACAGCTCTAAGGAACCTAAGTCGTCCTGCAGGTCTTTCAAACCGTTGACACGCTCCTTTGTTGCTGTTTTTTATTCACGTACGACGCTAAAACAATTTGAAGCACTTGGGCTGTGCCTATAGGGTACATTATACGGCGGCTTTTGTTCTTAAATTAATAATAATTAATATCGTGAGGCTAATTTCGCACAGATAGGCAGAACGTACCGCCCTATAAGCTCTTTCTAGGTTAGATTGACAGCAATGACTAGTCAAACAATAGTCTGCAACCTTGTGCGCCGATGTGCCTCGCATTGCTGGTTTGCCGTTGCTTTCTGCCTGCCGTCCATCCTCACCTCACCCTCTTGTTCTTCCCTATCAATCTTCTCACCGGCGATGCCTTTTCCTGCGCCTCGCGTATGTCGGCCTCGACCAGCGCTATGTAGTGCTTCGTGGTCTCTAGGTTTGAATGTCCCATGATGGCCTGAAGGGCAAACGGGTTCATGCCGTTTCTAAGGAAATACAGCGCCGCGTCGTGGCGCAGGTCGTAGGGCGAAAGGCGCTTAAGGCCGAGCTTTGGCGCGTAGTGCCTCTGCAGCTTCTGCCTCCAGCCGGAAACGGTTAACATGTCTCCCTCGTGGTTGGTAAAAAGCAGCTTCGTGTCCCACTCCTTCGGCCGCATTGAGATCATGGCCTGCAGGGCCTTTGCCGTCTCAAGAGAAAAGGGCAATATCCTGCTTTTTCGCGTCTTTGAGACGGAAGCTCGAACCAGCACGGTCAGATCGTCTAAATCCACGTCGTCAAGGGTCAAAGCCAGCGCCTCGCCCGGCCTTATCGCCGTGTCGATCGAAAGGCATATAAGGGCGTAGTCGCGCTTGCCGCAGTAAGTAGACTTGTCCGGAAGCTTAAGCAGCTTTTCCAAGACTTCCGCCGGATGCTGGACGATCCTCGGTTCGGCCTTCCTTCTTTTGATCCCCCATGCCGGATTTTCCGGGAAGGCGCCTTCCGCCACCAGCCAGGAGAAGAAGGCCTTTATGTAGTTCAACCTCAGATTAAACGTGGCGGGAGCGATGCCGTCCTGGGCCAGATAGGACAGTACCGCCGCCTTGGCCTTGCTCGGGCATGCCGGGTCCCAGGCCTGCGGGCGTTCCTTAAACAGGTGCGCGATGTGGTAGCGGTAGTCCTCGATCGTCCGCTTCGAGTATCCTTCGGCCTTCCTGAAGAGGATAAACGCCTCGAGCGCCTCCTCCCATGAGGCAAATTTCTCGTTAAACAGTACAATCTTTCCCTTTTCTTCCATAACATCAACCAGACATCTCGGAAAGCCTGCGTTTTTAGGAGCGTCGGACAAGGCCTTTTTTATAAAAATTTTGCGAAATGGGCTTGAACAAAAGTCCGCATATATGCTACTATAAGCTGCGCCGTGAGATTGGTTAGCCGAACGTGGCCTTTTAATCCGGGAGTCGCAGGTTCGAATCCTGCACGGCTCACCATTTTTAAGAATTCAGATGTTACAGGCATTTTAGACACTTTTCGTCAGACTCTTAACTTCTTTAGCTTATAAATATACTTAAATATAACCAAAAAGCTTGAGCTCGTAGTGCATGGCCAGCCAAGTTATTTGCACTCCTACCTTTCACTCCCTTGCCGCCGACACGAGGCGGAGGGGAGTGTTTTTATGGCTGTCATGCCTTGAAAACTATAGTAAAGTTGATGCGATCCAAGTCTCAATAAACTTGACTTATAAAATACGTGCATGATAATATACAACGGCGGTAAGCGGAAATGCGAGATCCATTATCGTGTCCCTCGGAGCGGTCCCATCGTCTAGAGGTCTAGGACACCGCCCTTTCAAGGCGGCGGCACGGGTTCAAATCCCGTTGGGACCGCCATTTTATAATCGTCATGCCGGTGTAGCTCAACAGGAAGAGCAGCGCACTCGTAATGCGCAGGTTGGCGGTTCGAGTCCGCCCGCCGGCTCCATTTTTGACTCAACGTATGCCCCATCGGATTTTCCTGGCGATAAAATACAAAAGGTTGAACCTGGAGGACAGTTAAATGCGAGAGTTTAAAACCTTGAGATTTGGGGTGTTGAAATACGACGACAATGACATCGTGTATTTTCCCAAAGGTATTCCTGGTTTCGAAGACCATAAGGCGTGGTTGTTGGTCGGGAACGATGAAAGCGCTATAAAGTGGCTTCAAAGTTTGAAAGATGGCGACGTTGCCCTTCCCATTGTACCTCCCGATTTTATAATTTCAGATTATGACCCACAATTGTGTAAGAGCGACATAAACGAGCTAAAAGCTCCTATAAAAGATCTTTGTTTTTTCGTGGTAGTAGCTGTTCCTGAAAATGCTCCGTGGGAAGCTACCGCNAATATTCGTGCTCCCATAGTGGTGAATGCAAAAGAACGCCTAGGCAAGCAAGCAATAGGTCAGAGGGAAGATTACGACATAAAGCATTATATATTTGACGACTCCACTAGAGAGAAGATGAGGAGTGCTTTTGCTCAGGCTAGCAGTGCGGCACCAAGTAAAGGGGGTGCCTCTTAAGTGTTAGTATTGTCCCGCAAAGAGGGCGAATCTCTGGTCCTTAATGGTACGATTGAGGTAATGGTGGTTCAGATAGGCAAGGGACAGGTTCGCTTGGGAATTAAAGCGCCAAAGGATGTTTTGATCCTGCGCAAGGAACTTACCGAAGAGGTAGCCGAGTCAAATAAGCTTTCTGCACAAACTAGAGATATAGAGATTTTGGGATCTGCTCTTAAAAAGTCACGGGTGCAATCTTAAAGTAAATCGTATCCGATGACTAGTGAAGATTTGCCAGTTTACATAATAGAGGCTGCCTTAATAGCTGGTCGCAAAATTTGCATGACCCCCTAAGATTAAGGGGGCTTTTATTTTTTAAGACATAGAGAAAAAGGACTTTTAACGTTAATATATCTATAATACATGCGATGAGGTGATGTCGCTTGAAGCGTATCATTTTTTTGCGTCACGGCAAAACTGAATGGAACATGCAATCTCGCTATCAAGGTAAAACCGATGTTCCTCTTAGTGATGAAGGTCGTTTGCAAGCGCGGCGAGTTGCTTTGAGGCTAAAGTCTTTGGGTATAGATGCCATATATGCAAGTTCGCTTGTGCGAGCGAGCGAAACTGCTGCAATAGTGTCTAAGCTTATAAAAGTACCGATAAAAGGCTTGCTGAAAGAGCTGCAAGAGATGGATTTTGGGGCTTGGGAGGGAATGGTGGTTACCGATGTTGAAAGAACGTATCGTGATGCTTACCGCTGGTGGAGACAATCTCCTGAAGAGGCCAAAATTCCCGGAGGAGAAGATTTTGTAGAAGTAGTTGAGCGCGTGACCGGTGGAATGCAAAAAGTTTTAAAGGAAGCCGGTGAAAACATCTTGGTTGTTGCTCACGGTGGTTCAATAAGGGCTGCATTAGTGGGACTTCTTGCTTTGGATGCTTCCGCCGTTTGGAGGATTAGGATAGATAACTGCAGTTTAACTTCCATGGAGCTATGGGATGGGAGAGTGATGTTGGCCTTCGCGAACGATACACTCCATCTTTTGGTCGATGATCTGGATCTAGTGTGCAACCTCCCTATATTAGCGTAATTTCGGTCTGTTTTTAGAAATTAGAAAAGGAGACAGTTAAATGCGTGATATCGAGCCTGAACCTTCTAATGATTCGAATCTTTATGAAGATGAATTAGAATTATGGAAAAAGATAAGGTCTGGTGACGAAAAAGCACGAGAAGAAGTGATAATTTCTTATAGACCCATGGTGTTTTGGCTTGCGAGCAAATTACATGTGTCTCCGGATTCTCATCAAGATTTGATACAAGAAGGCATGGTGGCCTTGATAGAGGCGGTCGATAGATATGATTTCGAAAGGGGAGCCAAGTTCATAACTTATGCCTACTATCGCGTTAAAGGGCATATGATTAATTTTTTGGAAAGATCGGAGGCAAAGGCTCCTGAGCCAGTGGATTTGGATAACTATGTTTATCAGCGTGAGACCGTCTATATTGACGAGAGGGAAGGTTGGCTCATTGACCTTGAAAGGGCCATAGAATCGTTAACGGCCAAGGAGGCTGAAGTTATAAGAGCGATTGACCTGGATGGATTAAGCGCTAAAGAGGTGGCTCGAAAAAGGGGAGTAGACATTAGCTACATTTACAGGCTAAGAAGAAGGGCTATTGCAAAGCTCAGAGAGATTTTAGGGGTAACGTAACCTAATTTTTTAAGTCTGAGGGGGCCTTTTAATGGAGAGGCGTCTTTTGAGAATTAGGCGTTGGATCGATAGGAGCATAGAAGCATGGAGGCGTGGAAGGCCAAAGGAAGTTATCATGGAACTTGAGTGTGCCGAGGCGGAGATGCGAATCGCAAAAGACGAAATTTTTACTCACGTCTCTTCCGACAGCAAGATTGGGCGACGCCGCGGTGCTTTGGAGCAAGTTTTGATTTCCTTGCTTGCAGCTGCAATATTTTTGATGGCCTTGGCTTTGCCGACCTCGAGAGAAAGTTTTGTGCAATACCAGGAGGGCCAAAATCTATCTACAAAGCGGGAGGCCAACTCGCTTCACTTGAGCTTGATAACGGATGACGAAGAGCGGCTCATCGTGGCCTTGAGGAAGAGCTTAAGTGATACTAACATGGCACGGGTCTACGACGTGGGCGATGTAAAAGTTGCCTCCTCTCAATTAGAAAAAGTAGCAGCAGTAGCAGAAAAAGATGAACAAAAAATCAGCAACACTCCATCCAAGAGCGGTGAAATAAAGCGCATTATTGAGGCGAAAGAAAATACGCCAAAGGAATTACCCGAGAAAAGGGATCATGATGTATCATTTGAAGAAGAGATGCTAGAGGAATTATTCAAGTTGGTTCGGCTGGGAGAGAAAGCCCTTCGCGATCAAAGTGGAATAGATGTGGAGCTTTCAGACTGAAGGAGTGATCTTGAAGATGAAGTTTTGCACGAAACTTATGCTAGTGAGCTTAGTTTTTTTATTGCTAAAACCATCTTTAGTTTTTGCTCAAACCTACCCTGACGTCGTTGAATTGAAGGTGGAAGGCAACCAGCAGGTGGATACTAATTACATATTATCTGTCGTTGGAACCAAAGTTGGCCAACCCGTGGATAAGGAACAGCTCGACAAGGACATCGAAGCCATCTACAATTTAGGTTTTTTTGCCTATGTCGACGTTATGATTGAGCCCTTGGTTGAAGGTGTCAGGGTAACTTACGTCGTACAAGAAAATCCCATTGTTCGGGAAGTTAGATTTGAAGGAAATGAAGTATACACCGAAGAGGAGCTAAAAGAACTCGTCTTCACAAAACCTGGCAACATCTTTAACTCCGTGTTTTTCAGGCACGACCTCGAGAGGATTAGAGATAAATATCAAGAAGACGGATACGTTATGATGCGAATCCAAGATGTACAAATTCAGGAAGGCATCATAACGGTCAAGATCTTAGAGCCAAAGGTAGGAGAGATCGTAGTTCAGGGAAATGAAAAGACGGAGACGTTTGTCATCGAACGGGAGATCAAGCTTAAGTCGGGCGATTACTTTAATGCTAAGGTGCTCAGGCATTCCTTGAACAAACTTCAAAGGCTTGGGTATTTTGAGACTGTAAACGTCGGATTTGAGCCCACAGAAGACCCAAGTATCGTAAACATCATCGTATCCGTGGAAGAACAAAGGACGGGAAGGATAGGACTGACCATAGGACACGGTTCAAGCAGTGGATGGAGCGGTGGCTTGTCTTACGAGGACACCAACTGGAAGGGGTTAGGGCGTACCGCATCCGTCGGCTTTGAAACCGGAAAAAGAGATCAATATTGGATCACCTACGAGGAACCGTTCATGGACGTGGATTATTATTCCTGGAGAGTGAATTTATTTCGATGGGAATGGGANGACATAGAAAATTANGTAGGCGGCGAGTCGGTATTCGANTACGAAGAGACCAGGACGGGAATATCAGTCGGAGCNGGAAAGAAGTTTCCCCGCGATCCCAGACTTAGTTGGTATGCAACGCTTAATTGGCACGATTCTGATATATCAGAAGATTCAGTTAATTGGTTTCTTTTTAGGACGGATAAGGAGAAAAAAGAATTAATTGATTGGATGGTAAAGCACGACGTTGGCAAGAAATATATAGACCCTGAAAGTATAGGGGAAATCCCAGATGATGAAATAGTAAAACGTATTCAGGATAAGTACTTCGAGGAACACATGAAGTCGGGAAAGACCTTCTCCGTCACGGGCAGGTTTCAGCGTTCCACCTTGGACGAGTACTTAAGCTATCCCAAAGGAGATGTAATGAGCATTAACGTGGAACAGGCTTTGGATTTTTTGGGGAGTGACTGGAATTTCACTAAATATTGGTTTGAAGCCAGGTATTATACTCCCGTGACCAGGATTGGAGAGGTATTCGATATAGAGTTGGGAACGAGGGATACGCCGGTTTTGTTTGCCGCAAGGGTCAGGGCCGGTTTTTCGAGCGGCGACATTCCCTTCATGGATCAATATTTTATCGGAGGGGATAGAGATCTGCGGGGATATGAAGAAGATGAATTCTATGGGACCGAGATGTTATTGGCCAATTTTGAACTCAGGATACCCATCGAAGAAGCCTTTGGCCTGGTTTTCTTCTACGATGCCGGCAATGCATGGGGCGATAGCGATCCCTTT
>JGI24713J26584_10002463_pt1 | contig 12759 bp, 13 predicted proteins | sample BioPla4DNA1_FD_26584 | JGI IMG/M metagenome (IMG submission 26584) | reverse complement strand
ATTCGGAAACATACATGCTTCTACTCCCCAAAAACCAGATCTGAAATCCCTTTTATACTTGAATTCATCAAACTTACCATACATACCTATAAGAAAATTATCCATTCTCGGATTACCCCTCCCATTTCAATAATCTCAAATTTTTTCAAGTATTAAATCAGTGCTTTTATAAGCCAATAAGTGAATGAATGGAGCGGCAAAAAACCGCTCCATCCACTCTTATAGTCACTATAAACGTTTGCCTAAAAAAATATCCGGTTTTCCTATTCCGTTTGCATCAGGCATTACCCCGATAATCTTATATCCCAGCTTCAAGTAAAAACCCGATTGATGCGTACCAGGAGAAAAGCTTTTAATCTTTCCTGGTAAATCATCAAATAAATCAACATTTGCAAAAGATGTTTCACCGTCACCTCTTTCATCATCGGCGCCCACATGTATTGTCAAGCCGCCTAGCTTTCTTGCTTCATTCTCCAATGCCGCAACAATTGCTCTGCCAATACCTTGCTTTCGCCTATCACTTCGAACGGCTAACGGATGTATTTCAAAGACATTTCCATTATACTCCGGAAGTATGCCTCCCCAGCCAAGCACAATATCGTTTTCAACAGCCGCAAGTAAAGTGTTTTCCGGAATCAGAAGCTTTTTTATTTCATCCAGGGCGTCCTGAAGCGTCGGCCAACCAATCGGAATACTGTCAGTCAGTATTTGCGCGGCTTGGATTATCTGGTGTTCGTTTAGCTGAATCATGTTGATAATTTCCATTTGGAATCCTCCTATTTTCTTTAAGGAATGCTCCATAAAAGTATTGTTTGCACTCTTATGGCAGACCGTTGGTTTGGTGTGGGTCAATTATATCCCGGCGTATCCCAAATAGGATTGATGCCTTATTCTCATGCCAGTATCTATAGCAATCTGAATCTAAATATATTGTAATTTCTGTTTCCGATAAGTGATCTGCATAACCCCTTGAAAGCCCCTCATTTAAAGTGATACCAACAACACCTTTCAGTAATGCTAATTTTGGTAACAATTTGTTTAGATGACCTAGTAGTATATCGCTTTGATTATTATGATTAATACTCACATATGGTCTCCCCATTAATCTCACCTTTTTCTTTTATGACTCTACTCTTATAACTCTGTTATAAATGTTAATTTTTACTATCCAATCTAATCCTATTATTTAATATATCTGTCATTTTTCTATGAAGTCAATGCATAAAATAATTATAACAAACTTTCCATTTGAACATAGTAAAACAAGACTTTCACCCTCGTCATCCTCACCACACATTCTGCATGGAACAAGCCGCTCGGATTGATGTCTTGGGCTGATTTTTTGAACCTTGCTGGTCATGGGAAAATATCAATGGGTTTTTGGCTGTTTTTTTACTAACATTTTGATAGTGTTTTGCCAAGTGGCGTAAAATGATTTCTGCTTTATCTTTTCTTTCACCTCATTTATGTGGTAAAGCTACTGGTGTGGAGGCATTATTGTTATTTATCTGTGAAAATTGACAACAGATGCCTTTGAACAGTAAAATATTTACTAAGAAGGATAATAAGCATACACTTAATTTTATTTACACTGCCAAATATAAAAACAGGTATATTTTATGAGAAAAGCTATTGTGCCCATCATCAGTGTGATTTTAATATTCAGTCTTTTCCCGTTACCTGTATACTCTTCACAGGAATATACCGTTATCCTGCCTTTTGTCTTCGACCAAAGAATCATAGATATAAACGACGATCTAGTTATGACAGAGGATGAAAACGGCACAAATTATATTTATACCACTGAAGGTATTCCGGTGAAATTAGAACCATATGATATGGCCTCCCTGGAGAATGGTTATATTAAAATCCGTCCGAAAGGATGCCTGCAGTGGACTGTCTGCCGAAAAGACGGCAGCCGTGTATTCGAAGAATGCTACGATGACGTAATAGTTACCGATCAAAATATTGCTTTTGTTGGAATCGGTAACTGGCGTCCTCCCGGCAATTTCTTCGGGCAATATGGTGCAATTGATCTTCTTACCGGCGAAATCCTGATTAGTCCGTCTAACAGTAATCTGCAGATGAGCGCAGACGGGAAATATATTGTTGATAATGCATACAGTTCGGTCCGCGTGTTCGATTTGAACGGAAACGAAGTAACTGACACCGTCGATTATATCGCGGTACATTCCTATAAAAACGGATATTACGGAGTCCGAAGTACGAAAACCGGTTTATACGGTCTGGTGGACAGCGAAGGAACACTCTGCGTTCCGTTATTGTATGATCAGCTCGGCGACTTGTTAAGCGGTGCACTCCTTGTGAGAAAGGACGGAAAATGGGGTGTATCTTCGATTGACGCATCCGGAGAACTTCTGCAGCCTGTCGAATATAATGATGCCAGGGCCTTTTCCGGTGATATTTACGCATTGTCAAAATGGGACTGGGTCACACATGCCGTAGATTCGAATTTCATTACCATCCATTACNGCAACGGAAGGCAGGCATTTTCAGCGGAATCGTATAACGCAGTAGAAGACGTATGCGGCGATGTTATTTATGTCAGCAGAAGGGGGGACAATGCCCTTGTCGGACTTTCAAAAACCGGGGAAGTTCTGGTCCCGCCGGTTGCAGACAGTTATTTGCCCGGCTCTTACGGTGATTTTGTGCTAGTTGGGGGAATATACAGTACGAGAAACATGGTTCCTGTTAGTATTGTGGTAAACCGCTGGGGTGAAGTCATTGCCCCATACGGAGCATATGCTTTGCTTTCTGACGGAGGTTTCGTCGGAAAAGGGTTCACCCTGATTAATAAGGAAACAGGGCAAATCACCCGTATGATGATAGACGGATATGAGCTTAGATTGCCGAATACGCCTTGGTCAGTGGATTATAATCGCGGCTGGGTGATATACAATGATAACGGCAGCGCCTGGATTACCGATTTATTCGGCAATATTATTATTCCTGAAGGCGAATATGTCATGATGTCTTTCAGTATGTACAGTCCCAACTTAACTGTTTTAAAACATCCGTACATAATTGCACAGGATAAAAACGGGAAATACGGGGTACTGTCGTTAGCGGAAAAACCATATCTTATTCCTCCCCATGACTGGGCAATTGAGGATATTACCGAAGCAGTTTCAGCAGGTCTCGTGCCTGAAAATCAACAGCGTGACTGGCGGGATTCCTGTACCCGGGGTGACTTTTGCCGGCTGCTTGCACCTTTACTGGAAACAGCAGGTGTGCAAAGCCCGAAACAGGCAGCTTTCACTGATACACATGATGAAGACATATTGCTTGCGGCATCGTTGGGTATTGTAAATGGCACAGGCAACGGCAAATTTTCACCGAATCAGCCAATCTCAAGGCAGGAAGCTGCGGTAATAATGATCAGCGCGTTATGCAGGGTGTATCCGACGGGCGGTTTATGCCTCATGGTATTTACACAAGGGAGCAGGCCATCTTGACCATTCTTCGTATTTATCGCGCGTATTTATTGAATCAGCCGGGGAACAGCCATTGACCTATAATGGAAAGCATCTGTGTTTCGATCATTATTCCAAATGATGTAAACAAAAAACAACGGACATACCGAAGTGATCTCTGATATGCCGTCCCTTTTCCAAAGGAAGAGGACATCAGCTCCCACCTTCGGTCTGAAAGAACCCTTATTAAAGTCTTTGCTTAGCTTTGCCGGAATTGATAATTCCCAGAACTTCACATAATAAACATCCCCGTCCACAGCTTCTATGACTCCAAGTCGCTTATCCAAAAGCATCAAAAAACCGTCTTTTATTTTCACCTTCCGATATTTCGGAAACTCTGCCTCAAGCTGCTTTAATTCCTCATTATTTTCACACTCTTCATATGCAGGACGTACTATAAATCTGCCATGGACTGAACTGAACAATTCTTTATTAAGCGGCAGGACATAAGCGCATCATAAATTCTCTAGATTTATTCAAGGAGATTTTTCAAACGGCGGATTTGCCCTAAAATTTCACGGTATTCTGCCTCTAAAAGCTCTGGATCATCCTTTTTGGAGGGCATAGAAATCTTACTTATTACCTCCGTCAAACGAGTTTCCAACAGTAAGATTTCTTCCTCGATCTGCTCTTTTTCCCTGTCTCTAGCTTCAGTCCTGCTAGCCATATATTCTTCATAGCTACCCTTGAAAATTTTAAGCTTGTGGTCTTCGATGGTCATGATCTGATTAGCTACTGAATTTATAAGGCGCCGATCATGAGAGACAAAGAGCAGAGTGTGTTCATACTCCCGCAGAACTTCTTCCACCACTTCCAGAGAGTTTAGATCCAGATAGTTTGTAGGTTCGTCAAGGATCAACAGGTTAAAATCACTACATATTATTTTTGCAAAGGAAACCTTAACTCGCTCCCCTCCGCTTAAAACCCTGACCTTTTTATGCACGCTGTCTCCTTTGAAAAGAAGGCGGGCCAATAATATTCTGACAAAACTCTCCTCATAAACGCTTTCTGCCATAATATTGTCGAGGATACTCTTATTTTCCTCTAAGATACTTAACTCCTGACTGAAATAACCAATCCTTACATTAGGAGCAATCTTTATTGGGGGCTCCTGGTTCAGGATCATTTTTAGCAAAGTGGTTTTTCCACACCCATTGGGACCTATTAAACCTACCTTAGCTCCATTTTCCAGATGAAACTGGGCATCTTTAAAGATAACTTTTTCCCCAAAACTCTTGTTGAGCCCTTTTCCTTCGATGACAACTTTGCTGTATATTTTCTGAACATCCCCAATGTCTAACTTTATTTTTTCGATTTTTGGGGGTCTCTCCTTAACTTCCAGATGCTGAATTCTTGCCTCCACATTCTTAATAACACGATCCAAATTAGCTTTTGCTTTTTGATTGCCCATTTTGTGGAGTCTGGCCTCAGAGTTACCCATCCTTCGGGGAGCCTTTCGCATTGATTTTACTTTTTCCCGAGTAGATATTATGATCCTTTCCAGTCTCTTCTTTTCCTTAACATATTGCTCATATTCAAATTGAACCAGCTTTCGCTCCTCAGTCTTCTGCTTAATATATTCACTATAGTTGCCGGAATAGGTTTTTATTTTCCCTTCTTCTATTTCGATAATTTTGGTACACAGATTATCCAGCAAATCCCGATCGTGAGAGACCAGAACTAAGGCCCCGGAAAATTCGGCAAAGGATTTTTCCACTAATTGAATCCCTTCTATATCCATATTACTGGTGGGTTCATCAGCAAAAATAATAGCATTATTTTTACTTAGGCTGTCCGCCAGCTTAAAGCGGGTTTTTTCTCCTCCGCTCATACTCTCCCGATAGGTTTGGGGAACTTTAAATTTCGAAGCCATTTCTTGAGGAATTATTTCTTCTTCAGGGGGCTCTAGTTGGGAGATGCAGGAGCATTTCCCATAAAGTTTTACCCATCCTTCATCAGGCTCTGTTCTTTGGCTTAAAAGATTCAATAGAGTTGTTTTTCCTGCCCCATTTACTCCCACAATACCAATGCGTTCCTGATCATATATACAAAGATTTTTAATATCTAAAATAAGGCGATCTCCATATGATTTTTTCAGATTTCTGCATTCTACTAATAAAATAAAAAACCCCTCCTAAATTTACCGGAGAGGATAGTATCCTTGCAGACCTTAACCATACCAAAAGAACTATATCTTCTGTTGCCCATGGTCTTAGACCAAAAAGTACAGTACTCTCTCAGGCAACAGGATCTACAGCAAAGTATAGTTACCGAAAGCTATCTGCAGAAGTCAATACCATCCACTCACAGGTAAAAATGCATGATTATTAAGCCGTTTCCCAACGACTTACTCAAAACTACATTTTCCCGGTTAAGTGAATTAATTGTACATCTTCTGCAGATACCTTACCTTTCTTAAATTTTTCCTCAGGCTCTTAATCAGGATTTTCATTAGTCTATAGCCTACTTATTACAATTATAAAAGGTAATCGGCTTTTATGTCAATATGCGCCATATCCAAAATATGTTATATCATTAGCAAGGTGGTGTCGGTATACTGACAGGTGCTTAATTTTTTATATTAATGTAACTGAAATTCTGCAATAATTAAAACTGAATTACCAATATTGGTCGTGTAGACCTTAACTGGTGCATTATACTTTAAAGTGCAAAATATCCAAGTATGAGTTATACTACTAGCTTTAGCTGCATATACACATGTTAGGTTGGTTAAGAGAATTTCCCGATATATCAGCAGCGCAAGTATATGATTGGCTGGAAGAAAAGTTTAAAACTTTGCCTTTTTCAGAAAGCACATTAAGACGGTACATTCGTATTCTTCGGCAAAAGCATGATATACCAAAAGCAACAAGACTGCGACAATATGAAGCGGTTGAAGAACTACCTATGGGTATGCAGATGCAGGTTGATTTTGGCACTATAAAAGCACCAAAGAAGATAGGAGAAGAAATCAAACTTTAGAAGATGTAATTTCTCTGAATTTGCTGCTAAAAAATGGATTCGATTTTCCAGTGATTAAGCTATCTTATTTACAAATACTGGAAAACCCTAGAATCACCAATTGCATCAAGATCCAGGCAAATATGAGTAACTCTGAATATCTCTAAGTTGTAGGCCAGGAGACAAAGTGAATAAATTCTCTCCAAGATTTGATGCATTGCTTATTAGCCTCACCATTATATTTAAGAACATCTCTGGCATAGCTTCTCAATATTTGACCAGGTTGGCATAATATAAATATTGTACAGAAGTTTTGCACTAAAATGCTTATCAACGGATGTATGATAAATCACTCAGGCGTGTAATAATATGCTTTCCATCTGGGTTTTCAGCGGATACTAGTCGAATTTTTATCAACGGCTTCATCATTAATATCACTTAGTTTCTCTAATCTAAATAGCCAGCGAATGTGACGGATTTCCTCATTGTCATACCCTAATGCTAATAGTGCATCCCCATTCTTGAGCTGCATCACCAAATAGAATTTCTTAATATCATCATCTGTATCGACACGATAAATCAATTTTGTTTTATTGATTGCTTCGTGAACATTATCAGAAGGTGAATTGAGTAGTATATACAACTCCTGCCTGCTGATTTTATAAGGGTTTAATTTACCGTGCATGACCCAATCTTCATCGGGGGACTGTTTGCTGTAGAACACATAGTCGGATGAAATACAATATTGGGGTGCAGTATCCAATGTATAGCTAAAAGAGTACATAGGTGCTTGGTATAGAATTTCTTTAACGCGATAGGATGAACCATTAAATGATGTTGTAGACTTAGGATTTGCTACCAATCCTATTCCGATTGCTGCTACAATGATAATTGAATAAAATATTACCCAAAGCCTTGGTTTTTTATAGTTTAACACATTTTTTATTCTCCCTTTTACATCCCCCTCGCCAAAAGCAAGTGGACTTCCATTTAAAATATGCCTTCCAGTAGCAAGAGATAATAACGAATTAGCATAAGGCTTTTTAATATCTTCATTCATTTCTTTCAATACTCTTTCATCACAAGATAGCTCCATATCTGTGCTCATTAATATGAATGCAATCCAAACAAGGGGATTAAACCAATGTATGGACACTATTAAGAAAGCTAATGTTTTTATGATATGGTCTTTCCGATGGATATGGGTCTGTTCATGTATGAGGATATAATTTTGCTCCTCATTGCTCAATCCAACCGGTAAATATATCTTGGGGTTTATTAATCCAAACACAAATGGTGTTTTCAAATTCTCCGCTTCAAAGATGTTTTTTTCTATTAATTGTGCACCTTTCAGTTGTCTTTTTAATAGCAAAACAGAAACAATACTATAAACAAACAATGCTATTATGCCAAAAACCCAGATGTATGCCCCTATTTCCACGTAAATCTGAAGTGGATTCACACTTGCCTCAATAGTTGGTGCGGGAAGTGAATTATTTACAAATGAATCAACTACTTCTATACCACTATTAATCTTCGGACTTTGCTGATAGATGATATCATGGGGAATTGGTACAGAATTTGTATTCCGTGGCATAAGACTTAATATGCTTTCAAAGGAGAATGGAATTATCAGACGAAAAGCAACCACACCCCATAAAGCATAGCTGATGAATTTTGGAGCTTTTTTGAGAAATAGCCTGACAAGTATAACAAAAATAATTCCATAACTTGCTGTAATGCTCATATTTAAAACAGAGAGAAATAGTTCACTCATTGCTACACCTCTTTGTGCTCATCAATCAATCTTTTCAACTCTTCAGCTTGATGATTACTTAATTTTTTACCACGAATAAAAGCTGTTAAAAATTTAGGTAAAGACCCTCCAAAGGTATCCTCAACAAAACGAATACTTTGCTTGGCATAATATTCATCCTTTGAAATTAGAGATGAAACCACAGCATTTTCATTTTGAAAAATACCCTTTTCACATAATTTTTTAAGTACTGTATATGTTGTGGACTTTTTCCAATTCATTTCTTTTTCACTTAGCTTCACAAGGTCACCGGAACCAATCGGCTCGTTCTGCCAGATTAATTCTGCAAACTTTTCTTCACTTACTGTAAGCTTATACATTCCCAACAGTAATCCCTCCTTGGTCTATATGATATAGACTTCATGCTATAAGTCTATATCATATAGACCAAATTGTCAATGATAATTTCTTTAAATTTATGTAAATTTAAATTATTAATCACAGAATACAAAAACCAGCAATCTAGACAATTTTCTCCTGGTTGACGGTCATCCACTAATATTATGATTCTACATCCATCCTATCTCCTCAACCCTAACGAATTCATCTATTCTGTCAACTCAACCCTGCAAACCGTAGGGACGTCAGACTGTGTGAGAATTATTCAAAAAAACAGCTCAAAATATTGATAAAACTGGATTTGAGCCTGTTTTTCTGATAAAATATAAGCATAATATTGTAGAGAGTAATAAATATGGCATATACAGAAGGTTTTGATAGAAATCAGGCTCAAATGTTTCCTGAATATTTAGAAGATTACATAGACAACGAAAATCCCGTAAGAGTTATCGATGCTTTTGTAAATGATTTAGATTTGAAGAAGTATAAATTTACAAAGATAAAAGATGGCGGCCCTGGTGCGCCATCGTATAATCCTAAAGACTTACTGAAGTTATATATATGGCACAAAGCCCAAGAGGGCAATAAAAAGTCAATTGCTCTTCTGTTTCACCATGAACAGTAAAGTCGTTTTTCCTAAACAACCCTACAGCTGGACAGGGCAGAAAATGATTTTAGTTTATCAGCAACAGGCACAACATTACCGGTACTGCAAAGATTCCACACAACAGCATATAGTTTAAACCGATACTCTTAACCAGACCTAAACATAAAAGCATGAGCTGTGAAATCAGGCACAGAACTGTTAACCAGTTTACCAGGAATCTTGCTTGAAACGAAGAGTAAAACTAAATCAGAAAAAATCGATAGCGTAACTTTACTTAATGAAAATTCATATCAATAAAAAATCCGCCACACTATTTATGTAATATCAGTTTTTAACATGTTTCTCATAATTATACCTGGCCTTCCAATTCTTTTGTCAAATCATTCCAAACAGTTTGAACAAATTTATGACCCTCAGTTTCTTCTGATTCATTAAAAACAATATCTTTAACGGCCTTCATTGCTGTTTCTCCTATGTCATCATATACGGTCGCTTTTTCTTCTTCACCTTGAATAAATTTAATTCCCTTCAGGTTATATACCGGTTTGCTGTCAAATTTTGCTGCCAATAAATATGCGTTCCTGATATATTTTTCTGATTCTTCATAATATCCCTGTTCTGCCTTCCAAATGGCAACCTGCATCATAAGCGCCGCTTTTATCTTATCTGTAAATGCTATACTGTCTCTGTCCACTTTTAAACTGTCCAGGAAATTACTCAGCCATGAGATGACTTCGGCTGACATGTCATCTTTTAGTTCGGCATACATATATGCTAAACCGGTCACAGTTTGTATTACACTATTAATAATATCTGCAAAGGATTTGTTCAGATATGGTCTTGCTTCTTCTGGTTGCTTCAGCCTCCAGGCATATATAAAGCCAATAATGCCGTTATTTCAAATAATTTTTTAAAATAAACAGGGCTTTCAGGTACCTCCACCACAAAAACATTGTTTAAAGGTATATGATAATATTTTAATTACTGAATTCAAGGTTACTAACTTATAAAGCCAGTAACCTTTGAAAGTGATAAAAGAAATGAAAGTCTAAGTAAAGCCCTGAGTAATTTTTGGAATATATAAACCATGTTGCAGGCAGCAAATGCAAATTATTCCGTTACCTTCTCCTTCATCTTTTCCAGGAGCTTTAATACTCCGGCTTCCACCTTTTTCAGGTCATCTTCCTTCGGCGCTCCTTCAAACTCCACAGATTCTATGAAATCCCACTTCATATTGTTTCTTTCAATTATTTGTTTCAGCTCTTTCTCCGCACCGCCGGACCATCCGTATGAGCCAAACCTGAATGCTGTCTTGCCTGTAATCCTTTTTCTTCCAAGCTCATTCAAAATGGCTGCAACCGGCGGAAAAAGCTTGTATTCATAAGTAGGCGCGGCAATAATTATCCCCGCAGATTTAAAGGCAGTGGCTATCATTTCACTTTCACTTTCCTGGGTTACCTCCAGTTTGTTGTATTTTATGCCTTCCCTTTGAAGTATGCCCTCAGCATAATCAACAGCCTTTTCTGTCATGCCGTACATGGAGCCCCACAATATAGTCACTTCATTCTTGCCCGCTCCTTCGGCATACCTGGAAAATCTGTAATAATCATCTATAATTTTCTGCGGGTTTTTTCTGTAAACCTGACCATGTCCGGGTGCCACAGTCTTAATTTCCAGTGTTCTTGCCTTTTCAACGGCTTTTCTCAAACTGGGTGTAAAAGTAGTCATTACGTTGGAATAATACCTTATACCTTCAAATTCGAAAAACTCCTTCTCTTCGGGTGTCAGCTCATCATCAAAAAAGTGTCCTGTTATCCTTCCAAATGCTCCGAACATGTCACAGGAAAACAGAGTTTTTGTATCTCTTTCATATGTATACATCGTATCCGGCCAGTGAACGTTCGGCACCGGGTGGAAACTTAATACCTTACCTTTGCCAAGGTCCAGAGTATCGCCTTCCTTTACAACCATTACCCTGTCTTCGCCATAAAAGGACATTACCATTCGTGCGGCTTTGTCTGTGCATATAACCGTAAAATCATCCTTAATTCTGCGGAAATTCGAAATCCATCCCGAATGATCGGGTTCCATATGATTAACAATCAAGTAATCAATACTTTTAGGATCAACACCCATTTCCTCCAGGCTTTTATAAAGGGTTTCAGGTACTCCGTCCCAGCCTATTACACCGTCGATTATTGCAGTCTTTTCACCCTGAACTATATAGGAATTAAGAGTCACTCCGTTGGCAATATCCCAGATTCCCTCAAAAAGTATGTCTTCAACATTCATCGAAATCATATATATTCCATCTGCGATTTTCAGTTTCTTCATATACTGCCCTCCCTTAATATACTATCAAAGTCATAACGCGCACAAATATTCAACTGCATTTTTATCCGCAGGCACGGTTATACATATCGGACAACACTGTTCTTAAATTATACCATTTTTTACGGGCTTATTTAACACAAAAGATCACAACAGAAAACAATTTATATTTTATTTAACGGTATAATCAAATACATTAACATTTGTAGACACGGGGAAAATTGAAACTTAAGTCACAATAACATTTACAACAAATGGCAAACATATGTCTTTACGATGACAAAGAATAATAAATTCTGAAAGTATGTAAAAACAAATATTTTAAAATATTATATTCTAATATGAATATATAAAATCTTAGGAAAATATTGCAACAGATTGAGCTGAAGCATTTTGCAAAAGATTTTTTTACACTATTATCCGGTAAATATTTATGGAGGAAGAAAATTTAGAAAGAAGGAAACCGATTATACTTAATAAACGAAAAAACGCCGACTTAAGGGAATGTGTCCTGATTTAATTTAATAGTGTAGATAAAAGGGAAGGGTTGTCAGATGCATATAAACCATCCCTGAATAGGCAATAGTTAAAGTAAAAATTTAATCATATCATATCATATAACAATGGTGCTGAATATGCTGTTTTGAAAAAATATGGTATATAATGTGACCAAACGGAGGGGGTAAATATTCTGTTCCAAGTCTTTATTTTACATATTATTTTAAAGATTCAGATGAAGTAGAAATGTTTGATGTCTTTTACAAAACAAAAGAGCTGGTTCTAGATGAGAAATTCCAGGAAGAGTTCTTTGAAGAATATTTCAGTACTTATCCCAGAGATGAACAAGTAACAGCAGACGAGAACTATCCAAGCATATTTGTAGATTTTGATTTAAATAACGATGGCGAATACGATTATCAGTTTCATTCAATGTATTATAAGCAGCCATATAAGTCAGGTGAAAAAAATGAAATTGACGGATACAAAACCTGGACTTATTGGGATTTCAAAAGCGATTCCAAACCAGTTCCGGACAAGAACGAAAAAGAATAGTTATTCACTGCCCTGCCTATGTAGGCAGGGGATAACCCCATTTCTGCTTCAGTGACAGGTTCAATCTTCCACAAATTTTTTTGTTGTTTAAAAAAGGTTGATTACTTCCACTATTCCAGCAGCAAGGGTGGCAGCAGCAACACTGATAAGAAACCCCT
>JGI24713J26584_10002453_pt1 | contig 12773 bp, 10 predicted proteins | sample BioPla4DNA1_FD_26584 | JGI IMG/M metagenome (IMG submission 26584) | reverse complement strand
TAATAAATAATATTTAATATATAATTAGCTGGAAAATAGATAAATAAATTTTCCACACTATAAAACTAAAGGAGATAAATTTTGTGAAGAAAAAACACATAATAATAGTTACTTTAATATTAGGTATTTTTATGACTATTTTTTTAGGCTGTACTAAGAACAGTGAAGAAGTAAATAAAAAAGTTAATAATAGCAAGGGAGCAAACACTTTTAATAAAGCAGGAGTTCTCATAGGTTTATCTACAGCTACTACTAAAGATGACAATGAGGAAGGTATTGGAGGAAAAGCTGCCCATACTTATACCTCCTATTGGATATATTCCGAGGATGGTAAGATTGCAACTAAGAAAAAGAAAGATGCCTTAGTAACACCAGTAGGAGATAATTTTTACGAATTATATAACGATAGCATTGAACTTAAGGAAAAAAATGAGAATATTGATAGTGAAGATTTTTATCTTAAATATAGTTATTATTACAACTTTAAAGCAATTAATAGTAATATATTAGGCCAGGAAAGAAAGGGAATATTTACAGAGAAGTCCTTTCAAGAGGAGTATCTCGAGGATAATGGCCTAAATCCCTTTAATTTTCATGTGGAATGGCCCATATATGTTGGAAACAAATATGTGTCTATCATGACTGATGATTATATTACCGGTGGTGGAACCTTTAGGAGCGGTTTTAATGCCATGCAATTTTATAATATCGAAAGCCTTGGAGATAGTAGTAAAAGACAAGAAAAAACTAAGCTATTTGATATGCTTAGTAAAGCTCAGCAGAATGAATTAATTAAGATTGCAGAAGACTTTAAATCCAAAAACTCTAATAACAATGATGAAGAGTTTGATTTTATAAAGAAAAAAAGAGTAATGGATTTAGATAATTTAGTTTTAAAAAGAAAACGAGGTAGATGGACAATTTCAATACCAGTTTTTAATGAATTTACCCATGAGGGTAATGGAAGTTGGTTTTATACTGTAGAGGATTATGTGGATTATGAGGGTGATGTTCCAGAAGCTTTAGTATCTCATGATAGTTTATGCCTAAAGTGGGAAGAAATTTTAGAAGCGATTCCAGAGGCTGTTGATGCTGTATCTTCTCCAAATGAGGATCTATTAATAGTGCTAACAAATAATAAATTAATGGTATTCAATAATCCTGCAGAAGGCTTGGAAAATGCTGCTGTGACTATAGATATTGATGGCAATCAGCAAATAGTGGTAAATCAATGGGCGGTAGGCGACTATGCTACTAAGTGGTCAGAGCTTTTTACCGATTATTTTAAGGATTAAGTAGAATATTAAAGTATTTTTCTATGGAAATGAGAGATAAAACAAAGGCTGTAGTATTAGCAGTTAATACTACGGCCTTTGTATATTAAAATTAAGAAAGNCAGTCCTTATAAGCTAAAAGCATAGTTAATTGCTCTCTATAAATTCAATAGATCTGTCCAATATTCCTGTTAAATAAGCTAGTATAATTCCATAGTTAGTAATGGCTACACCTTTTTCCTTACATAGTGCTATTCTTGTCAGCATAGTTTTTCTGTTTAACATGCAGGAGCCACAGTGTATAACAAGGTCGTAGTCTTCTAAATTTGCCGGGAAATCATGACCCATTTTAAATTCATAATTTAGTTTTTTTTCAACATGTTGGTTTAAAAGTCTTGGTATTTTAATTCTGCCAATATCTTCATGAGAATGATTGTGTGTGCAGCTTTCACTTATTAAAATTTTTGAGTTTTCATCTAGATCTTTTATTTTTTTAACACCTTCAATAAAGGTATTTAAATCACCTTTACATCTAGCCTGCAGTATAGAAAAACTTGTGAGTTTAATATTAGGTGGTACTATCTCACTTACCTTTTTAAAAGCTTGAGAATCTGTTACTACTATATCTATGTCAGATAGATCCTTCAAAGCTTCCTCCAGCTCTGTATCCCTAACAACGTAGCTTTTTATGCCATGATCTAAGCAGTCGCGGATCAATTGTACTTGAGGTAGAATCAATCTTCCTTTTGGAGCTTCTGAATCTATAGGAACAACCATTACTACCTTACCGTTATAAGGAATAAGATCTCCAATCAAAGGGGGATCCTCTTCTTCTTTTTGTAGCCTTTTTATAAGCTCATCCTTTAAATCAAGTATATTCTCTTCTTTTAAAGCGGAAACAAAAACCGCATCTTTGTGTTCTTCCTTAGCAGATTCTAATTCTTCCTCTGTGGCAGTATCTATTTTATTAATAACTGTCATAAAAGGAATGTTATATTTTTTAAATAGTTTTAGGGTATCCTTATAAACAGACAGATCTTTATCTTTTACATCTAAAACATAGAGAGCAAAATCAGTATTTTGAAGCACTTTTAAGGTTCTTTCTACTCTTAAATTACCAATTTCACTATTATCCCCTAAACCAGCAGTATCAATAAAAAGTACTGGACCATAAGGTATAAGTTCCATAGCCTTTTTTACTGGGTCAGTGGTGGTTCCTTCTAAATCTGAAACTATTGAAATTTCTTGACCTATTATGGCATTTAAAAGAGAGGACTTGCCAGAGTTTGTCTTACCATAAATAGCTATATGTTTCCTGTTAGCATTAGGTGTATTATTCATTTATATTCGCCTCCAATTTATATTATCTCCACGACTCATGTCTACGGAAAAGCCTGCTCTAATTATTCTGTTTTCTATGCATCTTCTACATTCTGCTGCTTCGTCTCCAATACATATTTTCCCATCATATAGAGAATATTTAGCTCTAACATTGGTAGGAGATAAGTTAGGCATAACTACATTAGCACCAGCTTTTATCCCTTTTTCTCTACCTAAGGGGTGAATACTACCGAGAGCAGTAGTAGCAGGTAGGAGTACAGAAGGAAGTAACAATCGGATTATGGACAGCAATGTTACTGTAGTTTCTAAAGTACCACCTTTTTCCTTAGCTAAAATTGTGTCTTTATGAGGAATAAAAGGGCCGATACCCACCATATGGGGCTGAAATTCCTTTAAAAAGATTAAGTCTTCCACTACGTCTTCATTGTTTTGATTAGGTAGTCCAATCATAAAACCTGCACCAACTTGATAACCAATTTCCTTTAAATTTTTTAAACACTGTATTCTGTTTTCAAAGGACATGTTAGGATGAAGACTATCATATAACTTTTTAGATGCAGTTTCATGCCTTAAAAGATATCTATCCGCTCCGGCGTCATAAAATTTTTTATAGGATTCATAGGACTTTTCACCTATAGATAAGGTTATGGCGCATTCTGGAAATTTATCTTTTATGTTATGTAAAATTTCAATTATTTTATCATCGGTAAAGTATGGGTCTTCACCACCTTGCAATACAAAGGTTCTATAACCAAGTTTATAGCCTATAGAACAGCAATTCAGTATATCCTCCAAAGATAAACGATATCGTTGAGCATTCTTATTAGATGCTTGTATACCACAATAAAGACAGTTATTTTTGCAGTAGTTTGTAAATTCTATAAGACCACGCATATATACTTTATCACCATAGTGAGCCATTCGAGTTTCATGAGCTTTCAGAGTAAGGTACTCCTTGCTTTCATCATCAAGATTATTTAATAAGTATAGTAATTCTTCTTTTGTTAGATTATTTTGTTTATATAATTTGTCAATAAGTTCCTTCATGCGTTACACCCCTATCTTGAATATGTGAATATTTTATCAACCATGGGTAAGAGTGTCAATAACACTAAAAGGTTATTAAGACTTACTTTTAAATAATAAGGACTATTTTTTTAGTTAATAGTTGAAATTTCCTATTATAAATATTGACATTAAAATGTGTTATAGATAGGATATATGAAATTAGNTCATGCAGTGCTTCTAAGAAAAATAAAGCAGATGCAAGATTTAGGTCATGGGGCTGTGATTGTTATCGGAGATTTTACTAGTAGAATCGGTGATCATTTAAGAAAGAGGTATAAAATAAAAGAAAAGGTATAAAGTTATTAATTTTTATACCTTTTCTTTTAAAATTCTATTATATGCTGTTGGTAAAATGATTANAAATAATTTACTGAACTTGATACATTCCTTTGCTTTCCATGTATTTAAAAATTGCTTCTCCATGTTTTTGCTCTTCTTTTTGAATATGATTTAGCACATCTCTAACTTGAGTATCCTTAAATTCAAATATTGCAGTATTATATGTACTGGATACGTACTTTTCTGTCATGAGCATATCTGTACACAAATCTTTATCCGTTGTACTATAGTTAGGAGTATTTACTTGTGGCTGGAAGCTATTGCTTACTTGAGGTTGCTGCACTTGTTGATTGTTAGCTCCCCCTTGTTGATTACCTAATGATGGAACTTGACCATTTAATAACTGTTGAATTGTATTGTAATGCTCTTGTTCTATTTTAGCGTGATTTGAAAATAGGGCTTTAAGCTGTGGATCTTGAGCTAAATTAGCATAGTTATTATACTTCTCTATGCAAATAGCTTCATGATTCTTTTGATCTTCTAGCAAATATCTTTCCTTTGTAGTTAAACTAATAGTCATTAACAACACCTCCATTTGTTAGTATTACTAAAATTTAAATTTATATACTTTTGTTTATGGATCAAAAATAAGGGTTGACAGTATAATGAAACTATAGTACAATGTAATTGTTAAAAGATTAACAATATGTTAAGAGATGACTTGAATCTTATTAGATGAATTTGAATTTTGATGCAGATTATGGTAAAGTGAAATTAAAGAAAATCACTTTTTATATAAGGTTTATTAATGAAGTCATATTTGCTTTTTCTTTAAAAAATATTTTTTAATTTTTCTATAATAATAATTACTAATAGTATGCAAAAGAAGGTAAAATTTTTTAAGTGAAAATGTTAAAAAAATAACAATCCTCTTTGATTTTATATTTTTAAGGGATATGCAAATAATACATGTGTAAGGAGGTTATGAATCATGAGAGTTACTAATAGTGAAGAATTAAAACAGAAAATTGAAATGGTTAGAGAGGCACAAAAAAAGTATGCCACTTATAGCCAAGAACAGGTAGATGAGATTTTCAGACAGGCTGCTATGGCTGCTACTAATGCCAGAATAAGATTAGCAAAGATGGCTACAGAAGAAACTGGTATGGGTATTGTTGAAGACAAGGTTATAAAGAACCATTTTGCTTCAGAATATATTTACAATAAATATAAGGATGAAAAAACCTGTGGTGTTATTGAAAGAGATGAGTCTTTTGGTATTGTTAAAATAGCAGAACCTATAGGAGTGGTAGCTGCGGTAGTACCTACTACTAATCCTACTTCTACAGCTATATTTAAGGCTCTTATAGCATTAAAAACAAGAAACGGAGTTATTTTCTCTCCTCATCCAAGAGCTAAAAAGTCAACTATAGAGGCTGCTAAAATAGTTCTAGAAGCTGCGGTAAAGGCTGGAGCTCCAGAAAATATCATAGGTTGGATAGATGAGCCTTCTCTTGCTTTATCTACTATGGTAATGAAAGAAGCAGATATAGTATTAGCTACTGGTGGACCTGGAATGGTTAAGGCAGCTTATTCATCAGGAAAACCGGCCATAGGTGTTGGGGCTGGTAACACACCGGCTATTATTGATGAAACAGCTCATATTAAAATGGCAGTAAATTCAATTTTACTTTCCAAAACCTTTGATAATGGAGTTATCTGTGCTTCAGAACAATCTGTTATAATTATAGATTCTGTATATGATGAAGTTATGGAAGAGTTTACCCAAAGAGGTGCCTATATATTAAAAGAAGATGAAATTGATAAGGTTCGAAATATATTAATTAGAGATGGTGCTTTAAATCCTGATATTGTTGGTCAATCAGCTTATAAGATAGCCCAGTTAGCTGGTATAGAAGTACCGGATAATGCTAAGGTCTTAATAGGAGAGGTAGAATCTGTAGAACTAGAAGAACCTTTTGCCCATGAGAAATTATCACCAATCTTAGCTGCTTACAGGGTTAAGGACTTTGATGAAGCTTTGCATAAGGCTGCAAAATTAGTGGAGCATGGTGGCTTTGGGCATACTTCTGTATTATATACAGATCAAGTTAAATCAAGAGATAGAATAGCAAAGTTTGGCGCTACTATGAAAACCGGAAGAACCATTATAAATATGCCATCTTCTCAGGGAGCTATAGGAGACTTATACAACTTTAAACTAGCACCATCCTTAACTCTAGGTTGCGGTTCTTGGGGTGGTAACTCTGTATCAGAAAATGTAGGAGTTAAGCATCTTTTGAATATAAAGAACGTGGCCGAGAGGAGAGAAAACATGTTGTGGTTTAGAGTACCTGAGAAAATTTACTTTAAATATGGTTGCCTTGCTACTGCCTTAAGAGAGCTTTCAGAAATGAATAGGAAAAGAGCCTTTATTGTAACAGACAAAGTACTGTATAATTTGGGGTTTGTAAAAAAGGTAACAGATATACTGGATGAACTAAAGATAGATTTTAAGGTGTTTTTCGACGTTGAACCGGATCCAACTTTAGCTACCGCTAAAAAGGGTGCAGCAGAAATGAAAAACTTTAAGCCGGATACTATAATAGCTATTGGTGGAGGTTCACCAATGGATGCTGCTAAGATTATGTGGGTAATGTATGAGCATCCAGAGGTAAGATTCGAAGACTTAGCTATGAGATTTATGGATATAAGAAAGAGAGTTTACCACTTCCCTAAGATGGGTGAAAAGGCTATNATGGTTGCTATACCTACTTCTGCTGGTACAGGTTCGGAGGTAACACCTTTTGCAGTAATCACCGATGAAAAAACTGAGGTAAAATATCCACTGGCAGATTATGAGCTAACTCCAGATATGGCTATTGTTGATGCAGAACTTATGATGGATATGCCAAAGGGACTAACAGCCGCTTCCGGTATAGATGCTCTCACCCATGCTTTGGAAGCTATAGTATCTGTTATGGCATCAGAATATACTAATGGTTTAGCTCTTGAGGCTATAAGATTGATTTTTAAATATTTGCCACAGGCTTATAATGAAGGTCCTACTAATGTTAAGGCTAGGGAAAAAATGGCCCACGCTTCAACTATGGCTGGAATGGCCTTTGCCAATGCCTTCTTAGGAGTATGTCACTCAATGGCTCACAAACTTGGAGCTTTCCATCATTTACCTCATGGTGTTGCTAATGGTATACTGATCAATGAAGTAATAAAGTTTAATGCTGTGGACAATCCAAGAAAACAAGCGGCTTTCCCTCAATATAAATACCCAAATGCTAAATGGAGATATGCTCGTGTAGCAGATTATCTTGGATTAGGTGGGAAGAATGAAGATGAGAAAATTGAGCTGCTAATAAAGGCAATAGATGAGTTAAAAGAAAAGGTTAATATACCAAAGACCATCCATGATGCAGGGGTAAGCGAAGTTAGATTTTATGAAACTCTTGATAATATGGCAGAGCAAGCATTTGATGATCAATGCACCGGTGCAAATCCAAGATATCCGTTAATTAGCGAAATAAANCAAATGTATATAAATGTATTTAAGTAAAAAGTATAGTTTCACATTATAGTAACTCATTTGCCAATTAGTGAATATTATCTATATTGGATAATTTTTGCGGAGGGGCAAATGGGTTATTTTATTAATGTAGAAGATAAGGTAAAAGTATTTGTAGAGGACCTGAATCCTGAAGGTAAGAAAGTAATCTTATTTTTACATGGGTGGCCAGGCAGTCATAAGCTATTTGAGTATCAATTTAATCAGTTACCTAAGCTAGGCTATAGGTGTATAGGTATAGATACTCGAGGATTTGGCTATTCTGATAAACCTTTTACTGGATATGATTATAACAGATTATCTGATGATGTAAGAGCGGTAGTTGAAGAACTTAAATTAAAGGATTTTGTATTATGTGGTCATTCAACAGGGGGAGCTATTGCTATTAGGTATATGGCCCGTCATAAGGAGTATGGTGTATCTAAGCTAGCCTTGTTTGCAGCAGCAGCTCCTAGTTTGATAAAAAGACCCTATTTTCCTTATGGAATAGATAGGGACACTGTAATTAATATTATAGAAGGCACATATAAAGACAGACCTAAAATGTTGCAAAACTTTGGTCAAATATTCTTTTATCAAAATGTAACAGAACCTTTCAACCAATGGTTTTTACAATTGGGACTGCAAGCTGCTTCTTGGGCTACAGCAGCTGTAGCCAATACCTGGCTAGGAGAGGAAGAATTGTTTTATGATTTAGGGAAAATAAGTCGCCCAACTTTAATTCTCCATGGAATTCATGATAAGGTTGTGCCATTTGCCTTGGCTGAGGCTCAGGCACAAGGTATAAGGAATTCCAAATTAGTACCCTTTGAATTCTCTGGTCATGGATTGTTTTATGATCAATGGGAGAAGTTCAATAATGAATTAGTAAGATTTATTGAAAATTAATACAATAAGGCTATGAANTTATTAAACCTGAGATTATCTCAGGTTTTTTAGGTTACCTCCATGATTAAGGATTGAGGTTATACAAATTGTACCGGTACATTTGCTAGTTTTCTATGCTGGTATATAATAGAAATATGATTTCGAAATCATATGAATAATTTTCTAAATAAGGGGGAATAAAGATGAGTGATAATAATGTCAGTAACCATGTTAGTAATATGGTAATTACTTCATTGATGGCTGCTATAGTTTTTGTAGCTACCTATTCTATAAAAATTAATACCTTTGGTGGATACGTACATTTAGGAGACAGCATGGTACTTTTATCAGCCTTGCTCTTGGGGAAGAAAAAAGGTGCAGTAGCTTCCGCTATGGGGATGGGATTGGCAGATATATTATACATGCCAATTTGGGCACCCTTTACTATAGTAATAAAAGCTGTAATGGCTATTATAGCCGCTTCCATAGCTTTTAGAAAAGACTATGAAGGTGAAAAGGTATGGAATAACGCCTTGGGCTTTATTGTAGCAGGTTTGTGGATGACAGCTGCCTACTTTGTGGCAGGAGCTTTTGTGGCAAGTTTAATTTTAGGTAGGCAACCAAATTTAGCGGCAGGTTTTGCAGCTGCACTAAAGGATGTGCCAGGTAACTTATGGCAGGCTTCTGCAGGGATTATTATAGCACTTCCTGTAGGTTCTATGTTAATGAAAGTGGGACTACCAACCTTAATTAATAAAAAGGGAACTAATTCTTAATCCATTATAAAGCAGCCTAATTTTTTAAAATTAGGTTGCTTTTATAATGAATATAAGTTTTCATTACACTAATTATCTAAGGAAAATAACAAATAATTTAAATTAATTTATAAAAGTACGAAATTATAGAAAAATTAATATTGAAAGATAGTAGTAAAAACTATAAAATTCAATAGGATAGCAAGATAAATTATTATATTTCATTAGTGAAAGGGAAAATGCCATGGAACACTTAAAAATAGCTTGCACGGAAGCTTCTAAAAAGTTTTTTAGTACAAATAGACAGATAGTTTCAGTTCAGAATACAGATTATATAGATGCTGCAGCGGTTGTTTTAACAGACAAAGATAAAGATTTAGCTAAGGATGTATATAATTTAAAGTTAGGTATTCCAGTGTTTTTACTTTCAAAGGATACTGACAAATATACTAAAGATTTTTTAAAAATGCTTTATAGTCTAGTATCTATTGATAATATTGATAAGGAGAGATTAAGCAAAGAAATAGAGGCAGCGGCTAATGAATATGAAGAAAAGATGCTTCCCCCTTTCTTTAAAACTTTAAGTGGTTATGTGGAAAGAGGTAATTTACAATTTAACTGTCCTGGACATCAAGGAGGGAAGTATTTCCGTAAACATCCAGCAGGAAGATATCTTTATGAATTTTATGGAGAAAGGATTTTTAGATCAGATATATGTAATGCGGATGTAGCGCTAGGTGATTTGCTGATACATCAAGGACCAGCTATGGAGGCTCAGGTCTATGCGGCAAAAGTATACAATGCAGATAAAACCTATTTTGTTATGAATGGAACTAGTACTTCTAACACAGTAGCTATCAGTGCTATAGTATCTCCAGGAGATTTGGTTCTTTTTGATAGAAATAACCATAAATCGGTGTACAATGCCGCTTTGGTATTGTCAGGGGGTAATCCTGTTTATTTGGAAACTTCTCGAAATCCCTTTGGATTTATTGGTGGAATATATGAACATTGCTTTGATGAAAAGTATCTTAGAGAAGCGGCTGCCAAGGTGGATTTAGAAAAATCTAAAAAGAAAAGACCTTTTAGGTTGGCGGTTATTCAGCTAGGTACCTATGATGGTACTATATATAACGCACGACAAGTGGTGGATAAGATTGGTCATCTTTGTGACTACATCTTGTTTGATAGTGCTTGGGTTGGCTATGAACAGTTTATTCCAATGATGAAGGACTGTTCGCCATTGCTTCTTGATTTAAAGCCGGAAGATCCAGGAATAATAGTAACTCAATCTGTTCATAAGCAACAGGCAGGTTTTTCCCAGGCATCACAGATACATAAAAAGGATAACCATATAAAGGGGCAAAGACGTTATGTAGATCATAAACGATTTAACAATGTATTTAGATTACATGCTTCNACCAGTCCTTTTTATCCTTTGTTTGCATCACTAGATGTTAATGCAAGAATGCAGGAAGGGGAAGCAGGACAGCGGTTATGGATTGAGTGTATAAAATTAGGAGTGGAGGCTAGAAAAGCTGTATTAAAAAAATGTTCAATGATCAAGCCTTTTATTCCGCCTATTGTAAGAGGCAAGAGGTGGGAGGATTACGATACTGAAGAGATTGCTAACAATATTGAGTTTTTTAAATTTGTTCCTGGTGAAAAGTGGCATTCCTTTGAAGGATACGGAGAAAATCAATATTTTGTAGATCCTAACAAGTTTATGTTGACCACACCGGGAATTGACGTTAAAACTGGTGAATACGATAGTTTTGGTATACCAGCCACTATATTGGCCAATTACTTAAGAGATAATAGAATAATTCCTGAGAAGAATGACTTAAACTCTATACTATTTATCCTAACACCTGCAGAAGGGAAAGCTAAAATGGATGCCTTAGTAGAACAATTGGTAAGATTTGAACAGCTTATTGAGAAAGATGCACCTTTAAAGGAAGTATTGCCTAGTGTTTATCATAACCATATAGATAGATATAAAGGTTACACCATAAGAAGGCTTTGCCAAGAAATGCATGATTTCTATAAGGAAAAACAGGCGAAAGACTACCAAAAGAAATTATTTCAAGAAGCTTATTTTCCGGAAATAGCTATGCATCCTCAGAAAGCTAATTGGGAATTGGTAAGAAATAATGCAAAGTTAATCCCACTTAGAGATATAGTTGGAGAGATAGCGTTAGAAGGGGCTTTGCCTTATCCTCCAGGAATCTTCTGTGTTGTTCCGGGAGAGAGATGGAACGAAGTAGCACAAAGATACTTCCTAATTCTGGAAGAAGGCATAAATCAATTTCCAGGCTTTGAACCTGAAATACAAGGAGTTTACTTAGAAAGAGAAGAAGATGGAGTTAAGGCTTATGGATATGTGTGGCATAAGTATCAAGATAATGAGTAATTAAATAAAAACACCTTTAGCAGCGGTAAAGAGTATTGTACCGTGGCTAGAGGTGTTTTTTTAATTGTTGTAATTTAAATTTTCTTTTATATAGTTTATTAACTCCTTCATATTAGCAAAGGACTTTGGAATATCAATGGTAGATATGGATTCTGGTGTGCCATAACCTGGTAGATTAATAAAAGAATGTTCTATAGTATACTTTAAAAAATCACCAAATAAGCGAATATATTTTTTTTCCTCTGTTATTTTAGTGATATTATTTAACACATAAAAGTAATCCGCTTCCTTTGTCACTTGTCTATAAGTAATTACTCCGCAATTCACAACTATATAGCTTTTGTTTACTAAACGACGAAATAGGGGCATAACATATTTTTTCTTAGTTTTTNTTACTTTAGTAACTTTAGTTTTACTGCAATTAACTGAAGGGCTTAAAGATTGATCTTCTAGCATTGCATCTACCAACCTTCTTTCTATATTCGCTATTGGCCTCTTGTTATTTTGTAACTGTTGATTATATATGGTAAATAATGATAAATTATGCTAGTTTTGGCATAAAGTTTTGATAAGCAATCTATAGTTCAAAAAATAATAGAGATTTGTAGATAAATATGCTATGATAAGTTGAATGTATGAAATATATGGTATAAAACACTATTGTTAGAAGCAAAGTTGTTATATAATTATTAATAATATAGGCTTATGATAAGTTGTAGAATATTCTTACTATAATTATTAAGGAAGTTAGAGGTGATAATTTTATGAATGTTATTGTAAGAGAAGCTACAAAGCTTGATTATGAAGAAATCTGNAAATTATACGAAGAGTTAGATACTTATCATAGAAATAGTTTACCACAGTATTTTTCTGAATATGAGGGACCTTCCCGATCAATTGAATACATAAATAGTTTAATAGAGCAAGAAGAATCTATCTTGTATGTATCAGTAATTAATTCTAAAATAATAGGCTTAATCCAAGTATATATAAAAGAAACCCCTGATATAAATATATTGAAAAAAAGGAAGTTTGCTTATATTGATAGTTTATATGTAAAAGAAGAATATAGGAAGAAAGGTATCGGAAAGTTATTGTTTAATGAAGCCTTAAATTGGATTTATTCTAACAAAGTGTCAGAGGTTGAACTAAATGTTTGGCAATTTAATCAGGATGCAATAAATTTTTATAAAAAA
>JGI24713J26584_10002446_pt1 | contig 12795 bp, 10 predicted proteins | sample BioPla4DNA1_FD_26584 | JGI IMG/M metagenome (IMG submission 26584) | reverse complement strand
ACAGAGACACTTGGACCTTTGCCCGTACCTTCGCACGGACGCCAACTGCTATTGACAGATGTGAAAACGAGTACTAAAATCAAGCTAGCGACATCTATTGGGGAGCCGCTTTAGGCTTCTGTTTTTTCATTTAGAGGAGGTTGTTTATGGCCAGAGCAAAAGAACTGTTCGCAGCTAAAGACCTAACCGAAGGTCCTCCTTGGAAACGCATCGTTGAATTCTCCATTCCCNTGCTGATTGGCAACGTCGCACAGCAGTTCTACAACACAGCTGACTCCATCATTGTAGGGCGCTACATCGGTGACAACGCCTTGGCGGCCGTGGGAAGTGCGGGACCCATCCTCAATCTCCTGNTGGTCTTGTTTGTGGGCATCGCCGTCGGCGCAGGGATCATGGTCTCCCAATACTTCGGGGCCAAAGACCGCGAAAACCTCTCCCGGACAATTGGCAACTGCATCACGCTAACGGCGATTACTTCCCTAATCATCATGGTGGTTGGTCCCCTTGTGACGCGTCCCCTTTTGGAGCTGCTGAACACGCCTGAATCTATCATNGACTGGTGTGCTGGGTACCTGAACATCCTCTTCCTTGGCAGTCTCGGTTTCTCCTACTTCAACATCCTATCAGGCATTCTGCGCGGCCTCGGTGACTCAGCATCTGCACTCATGTTCCTTTTGGTGAGCACCGCTGTTAACGTTGTTCTGGACATTATCTTTGTGGCCANTTTTGGCATGGGTGTGCCTGGAGTGGCACTGGCTACCGTTATAGCCCAAGCCCTTTCGGCCGTTCTCTGTCTACTCAAGCTGGCTAGGATGAAGGAGCACTTTGAACTCGNCCGCTCCACGCTTAAGCTCGACAAGGAGCTGGCCACCAACGTTGTGAAACTGGGCTTGCCCTCTGGCCTGACCCAGGCCATCTTCTCCATGGCCATGATTATGGTNCAGTCCCTGACCAACAGCTTCGGAGAGCTGGTCATTGCCTGCAATGTGATCGTCATGAGGGTCGACGGCTTTGCCATGATGCCCAACTTCTCCTTCGGCAGTGCCATGACCACCTTCGCTGGGCAGAATGTGGGCGCCGGAAAGCTGGACAGAGTGGAACAAGGCACAAGAGACGGAACCCTGATTGCCGTGGGGGTATCCACCGCAATCACCATCGTCCTGCTCTTTTTCGGTCAATACCTCATGCACATCTTTACAACCACGCCAGAACTAGTGGCGCTGAGCATGCGCATGCTGCGGATCCTCGCCTTTGGTTACATCGCCATGGCCGTTACACAGTGCCTGTCGGGAGTGATGCGCGGTGCGGGTGATACCATCACGCCCATGTGGATCTCCATCATCTCAACTGTAGTGATCCGCGTGCCCCTCGCCTATACCCTCGCTTATCTGACCAGAAGCCCCGAGTATCCCACCGGCCGGCCAGAATCCACCTTCGTATCGCTGCTGGTTGCTTGGACCTTGGGTGCCATAATCAACTACACCCTGTTCAGGAAAGGCGCCTGGCGCACCAAGGGGCTGAAAAAAAGATTGGAACAAGAGGCTGCATAGCCTCTTTTCTTTATGTGCGGCGGACAGTAATCTGGTCCTCAGGAGTAACTTGCCCGTGGAGCAAAGGAGAGGCGGGATCGTGCTCAGCCCAGTTGGCAGCCGCAGCCAGGTGATCCGCGTTGGCATAGCAGTACAGGCATTGATGCAAACAGGTGTTGTAGGCCCCTAGGTCTACACTCTCCACGCACCCGCAGCCTACCCGCTGCCCTTTGTCTTTCTTGGCAGGAATTGGCCGGCCCACGATGCCTTCTATGAGCCCATCGTCAATGCACTTCCCATGGGCAACGCCCCACTGGTTGAGATCCACCTCCTCGGAGCAAGTGAAGACCTGGATCTGTTGAGCTTGTGCCACCGCAGCAAGCGCCCTCCCCAAGGCTTGCATATCCTCTTCGCTAATGGGCAGCAGCTGCAGACCCTTGGTGTTGCGCCTGGTCTTGGCGTAGAAATCTAGAAAACTGATCACACAGCGTTCACAGCTGCCCTTAAGCTCCGCGGCCAGCTGAGCAAAGAGCTCCACATGTTTTTCCATGGACAGCTCCGGGCTTAAGATGATGGGATCGTAACGCCAAACCACACGCCTAGGGCCAATCCTCTCCGCGAGCTCTTGAAAAGTACGTATCAAAAGCGCTTTGTCTGGAACGTTCCTCTCGATTGCTTGATCGTAAGGGGTCAAGGTGAACTGGAAGTAAAACCGGTACCCCATCTCCTCTATGGCCGTGAGATAGGGCAGCAGTGGAGTAGGATTCTTGGTCCAGAAGACTATACAGTCAACCACTTCGGGATCAAGGGTGACCTTACTGATCTGCCGGTAACGGAAAGGATTGCGTACATAGGCAAATCCATCACGCAGGCGGTTCAGGAGCCACGTGGCGTAAAATGCCGGGATGTCTGTTCGGCGGCTGGCGCTGACGATCATGCTGTACCTCCCAAGAAGCGATAGGCAGCAAAATCCCCGATGGGCTCAAAGCCAACGCGCAGATACACGCCATTGGAAGTAGGATTCTTTAAATCGGCAAACAGAGTGCAAAACTCGTACCCCGAATCCAACAAATGCTGGCCCAAGCTTGCTACGCAGCTCGTGGCATAGCCGCGTCCCCTCAGCTCTTTTGGTGTGTAAACCTGGTTGAGGGCGATTCCACGTCCCGTAGCCCTGGTTGTAGCCGCCATGGAGACTATTTCCCCTTCATGCTCCCANAGGTAGAGGTCCTGCCGCTCCACTTGTCTTCGGGCCGCACGGCGTACTCCTTCCAGATCCGGAGCGTTGTCCAAACCCCCATCGACTAGAAAGCCAACAGTACCTGAGACGATCCACTCCAAATCTGCTTCCTGGGCCAATCTAAGCCTGCCCTCGCCGATCACCTCGCTGTTGACCGTCCTCAGCTCATAGACGCGCAGGGGCATTTCCAGCTCCACCCTGCAATCGGTTAGGCTGGACCAGATGGCAGCAAACCTCTCTGCTACCTCCTTAGGCCCGATCGCTCCCGGCAGCGAAACCCCTTCCCTCAAGAAACCATAGGCAAGGCACTGCAGCGATTCGTCCAGCGGGATACGGGCAGCGGCATACAAAATCAAGTTGGCTGGCGCGGTCCTCAGCCCTGCCAGGAGCCGACCGCGGTCATCGTGTACCGTTACCAGGGTTACGTCATCATAGTGGCTGGAACCGGCCTCCAGACTTAAGACGATGCCCAGCATGAGGTTGCTGAGCGCCTCATCCCTTCTCAGGTGCACCAAAGTCNCCTCAGCGAAACTATCTATCTGCTCATGCCAAGTCAGCCTCACAGCGCCACTTCCCTGCATCAGTTATGTTCTGTACACTTCGTCTGCTTCCATGAAAATCCTTTCTAAATGAACACTGCCCCCCTGCTTTTCGCAAAAGCTCGATGCTATCGCCTCCAGGGCCATCGCGGCAACAGGAACCCCGTGCGCGCAGCATAGCCGNGCCACTCGCTGCCGAACCTTTTTGCCAAGGCCGCATCTTCCAATCGTGCCCTGTACACCATGGCAGGAAGAAAGAACACAGCGCTTACCAAGAGCCCCATAAAGCTCCGGGTGGCGACGGGGATGCCGGCCATGGCCACCGTGAATCCCAGGTAAACTGGATGGCGCACAAAGCGATAGGGCCCGCTTCGAACCAGTTCTCCCAGGGGCTGAACTGCACCAAAAAAAGACCCCTTGAGATGCAGCGCGGACCACACCACCATTCCCATCCCCATGGCCACCAAAGCAGCACCCAAAGCCTTGGCCACTACAGGGTCTATGGAGAGCCTCACATCCAAAAGGAAACTGACCCCGCACACAGCCAAAGCTGCCGAGATGGTCAGACTCGATGCTATCGCCTCCCGACGCGCCTCCTTCAACGGTGATCCCCCCGTGTTCCACCAAACCTTGCCCGCACAATGATGCGCGAACTCCCATTGCGTGAGCCTACTGCTGTCACTTTATTCCATGGCTTCTCCGTCTTTCCTGCTAAGATGCGGGTTAAGCCGCACAGTCACGGCGTCAGACGATGGCGATCCCGCGGGAAGAGGCTCGCCTCCCGCACGTTGGACAGGCCTAGGAGCTGGGCGGTGAGGCGTTCTAGACCTATGGCCAAACCTCCATGGGGCGGCATCCCCAGGGAGAAGTTCTGAACGTAGGATGCGAAGGCTTGCGGATCCAGGCCCTTCCTGCGGATGTTCGCCGCCAAAAGATCATGGGTGTGGATGCGCTGGCCTCCAGTGGTGATCTCCAGGCCCCTGAAGAGCAGGTCAAAGCTGCAGGTGAGGCCAGAGCCTTTGGGCATGGTGTACATAGGCCGCTTTTCCCAGGGGTAATCGGTGACAAAGACAAACTCACTACCGGTGGTTTCCCGAACATACTTGCTGAGCAGCCTTTCCCCCTCTGGATCCAGGTCCTGGTCTTCGATGCGCTTAGCGCATTCCTTCTCCAAAAGCTGCAGGGCATCCGCGAACGGAATCTTGGGAATCTCAGGAACTGTCGGTACCTTCACCCCTAAAGTTACCAGCTCTTTTTGGCAGTTCTCATTCACGTAGGAAAACATGAACGCAAGCAGCCTGTTTTCCAGGTCCATGACATCGTGTTCGCTCTGGATAAACCCCATCTCCAAGTCCAAGCTCACGTACTCATTGAGGTGCCGTGAGGTGGCGTGTTTTTCGGCGCGGTAGACATGGCCCACTTCATATACCCGCTCATAACCGGCACCCACCAGCATTTGCTTGTAGAATTGCGGGCTTTGGCACAGATACGCCTTTTCCTCGAAGTACTGCAGAGCGAAGAGCTCTGTTCCACCTTCTGTGCCGCTGGCCACTATTTTAGGAGAAAACACCTGCACAAAGCCTTCCCCATTTAGGAAGACCTGGAAGGCATGGACTAAGGCTGCCTGGATCCTAAAGATGGGGTTGATCCGGGCATGCCTCAAACTCAGCACCCGGTTATCCAAGACCAACTCCAAAGGCACATTTAGGTCTGGCCCGTTAACGTTGATGGGCAGACTTCCCGCCAATGACAGCACGTTGATCTGTTCGGCCACCACTTCGTAGCCTGTCTTCGATCTCGGTTCCGGGTTAACTCGGCCATAGATTTCCACCACGCTCTCCGTGGAAATCTTCAGGTCAGCGCAGAGTCGCGGGTCGGCGGCGACCTGCACTCGGCCTGTGCGATCCCTGATAATCAGGAAGGTAACGCTGCTCAGTTCCCTAATCCGTTCCACCCAACCCTTAACCAGTACTTCTGAGTTCAAACGTCCCTTAAGGTCTTCTACCAATGTGCGCTCCATGCTCATCTCCCCTTAAAAAAGAATCAGCCCCTAACCACCATGGGTTAGGGGCGCTTAAAACGCGGTGCCACCCTAAATTACTTCGCTTAGCAAAAAACCCGTCCGCCTTGGGACGAGATCATGAATGCCACCCAATTCCGATGCTAAGCTAGAGTCTCTCAGGTCCAGGTAACGGTGGAAGCCGGCACATCCTTTTCAGTCAGATGGCAACTCCGAGATGTCCTTCCATAGCGTGCTCTTGCCGGGCTTGCACCGTCCCCAGCTCGCTGCAAAGGCCGCTGCCATGGTTCCTTCTCTTCATCGTCTTTGCTATTATCCTCCATTTAAGCAGAGAATTGATCTGCTGTCAAGGCGAAACCATTCACGGGCAATAAACGCAATCCTCGAGGAACTGGCAGTGAGCGCAGCGACCGCTGTCCGCGACTGCCTGCCCCATTTTCCTGAGCAGCGTCAAGAAGAGATCCTGTTCATCCGGAGTCAATGCCCCCAGCAGCTCTTCATCCCAGCTGCCCAAGAGATTGAAGAGGTCAGGCTTGAGCTCCAGGGCCTTTTCTGTCAGATAGACGCGGTGGGCTCTGCCATCCTCCGGGTCAGGCTGGCGCCTCACATAGCCTTCCTGCACCAATTTGTTGATGGCACGGGTAGTATTAGCCCGATCTATGTTCAAGAGCCTGGACAGCTCCTCTTGGCGAATCCCGTCACAGTAAAACAGCTCCAACAAAAACATGGCCTGCCCACTGCCGATCCCGCATTCCTTCAGTCCGTGGGCTAGCTGGCTCATGGTCATACGATGGAAAATGGAAAACCAGCGGCCCAGGTAGTGCTCTGGACACATCTTCACGGGCATCACCCCATCAGTTCAGATTAGCCAATTTCTGTGTGCGCCTCAACGAGAAAGGCGCGCCTGCGCACCTGGCTGCGAGCGTAGAAGAAGCTTGCCACCTGTCCGAGTCCCGCCAAGGCCCAGGTGACCGGATACACCGAAAAGAGTACTAACTCTGTGGGGTACCATCTGAAGACAGTGGCCAGCCAGACAATGCGCATGAGGCAGGCTCCTACCAGCGTAGAAAGCATGGGCAAGACAGAGTAACCCATGGCGCGGGTAACCCAGGAAAGACATTCATGATCCCGCAGGTAAAGTAGGCTGCCATCATCACTTTCATCCGCCGCATCCCTAGTTCGATCACGGCTGCATCGGCCGTATAGAACGCCAACAGGGAGCGCCCGAAAAAGAGGGTTATTCCCCCCAAGACTACCCATGTGACGAACACCAAAGCCGCAGAAATCCTGGCGATATGATCAATGCGGTCGTAATCTTCCGCGCCCATGCTCTGTCCGGTAAAGGTAACGGCCGCCTGGTAATAGGCATTCATCGGTGTAGATACGAGGCTTTCCACGTTGCCCGATGCCGCATTGGCAGCCACCATGGTGGTGCCGAAGGAGTTCACTGCCGACTGGACCAGCACGTTGGAAATGGAGAAGAGCACGCCCTGCAGCCCAGCTGGTACCCCAATGCGCAGAATTTGCCCCAGTTTAGCCCCATTTATGGTCAGCCGCTGCCAGCTGAAACGCAGCACTCCCTCCTGCTTCATCAACGAAGCCATAATCAGGATCACCGCCAGATACTGGGAAAGGATCGTGGCTAAAGCAACACCCGCCACACCCTGCCGCAGTACGGCGACAAAAAAGAGGTTGAGCACCACGTTCACTGCGCCGCTCAAAGTCAAGAAGTACATGGGCCTTTTGCTGTCGCCCGTCGCGCGCAGTATGGCTGCACCGAAGTTGAACACCATGCTGGCTGGCATACCTACAAACAGGATGCGCATGTACAGGGTGCTCAAACCAAGGATCTCTTCCGGGGTGCCCATCCATCTCAACAGCGGTGCACAAAAAACAAGACCAATGACAGTGGCCAAGGCGCCGCCGATCAAACTCACAGCAATGGACGTGTGTACTGACTGCCGGATGGCTTCTGCCCGACGGGCTCCGTAGTCTTGGGCCACGATTACGCTAGTACCCACAGAAAGGCCCATAAACAGGTTCACAATGAGGTTCAAAAGCGAACCCGTAGCTCCCACCGCGGCCAGGGCTCTGCTGCCCTCAAACCGCCCCACCACGATCATGTCTGCCGCGTTAAAAAGCAGCTGTAACAAGTTTACAGCCATGATGGGCAGGGCGAACATGAGCATGGTGTGGACCAATGACCTATTTGCGTCGTGCGATCCTAGTTTTAGTCTTGACATCTGACTGCATTTTCCTTTCAGAAAACCACCCCATCATGGCTGATGGGGCTGGTGCACGCTAGTAAACAAACACTGTCGATCCTCGCTTGATGAATGAGTAAAACCAGCGGGAATCCTCCATAGAAAGCCTGATACAGCCGGCCGAACTTCTCTTTCCCAGCGTGTAATCCACGATGGTGCGCTGCCTGTCCATGGGCAGGGAATGGAACAAATATGCTCCGGAATACTGAACCCAGTTCTCGGCGCCTTGGCCAAAGCGTTCGGTGAAGAACCATTCTCCGCGTTCGGCGATCTCATACACTCCGCGCAGGGTAGGCGAGCTGTTCTTTCCCGTGGAACAAAGCATGGTCCGCACCAGACTCCAACTGCCCTCCTGCCCGACGAAAACATGGGCAAGCTGTCGATCGATATCCACCCACACCAGCTGGTCGGTCTTGGAGATCAGCCCCCGCATGTTCACGTAATCCTCCGCCAGCTCCGGCGGCAGCTCCTGCATATTAGTCTCTGGATCGTCAGGAATGGCCAGCTTGTCCACGGGTACCCAGCCCTCTTTACCCCCATCGCTTCTGACGAAGTACCACTGGTAGTTGTAATCGCGGACGATTTCTACCCTTTCTCCAGCACTAAATGATCCGATCTGCCGCCGCCCGGAGCCGTAAGCATCATAGGCGGCAGTGTCGTCGGTGATTGAGGCCCAGACCGTAGAAGGCTTCACCAAATCATCCCAGTCCAGGGCCGCTCCCAGGGCGTCAGCCATGCGGCTTTGCCCCTGCGCGCCGGAGCCCATTAGCACAACGAAACAAAGGATGGTAACCAGCTGCATGAACTTCCACTTCATAACAGGCAAGACTGCTCCTCCAATGATAAGTATCCTTGCTAGTACTTCTTTCGCTAATGATGCACCTAGTCCTGCGCCGCAGAAAACTTTCCCACTGACCTGCTCAACCGCTCTTGAACAGCCCGCCTACCATACCCCCGACCATGGCAAGTAAAGCCATGCGCAGCATGCCTTTCCACCAGAGCCAGGTCAGAACAGACTGCTCCACAGAGCCGAACAATCCAAGCAGCACAAAGGCCACGACCCCAACGAGCACCCCATGAACCCAGGCCTTCCTCGTGCACTTTCTTGCCAGCCCACACCGCGCCAAGGAAAACTGCCAGATGAGCCAGGGAACTGAGGAGACGGGGAGCAGCCTGCCAATGTGAGAAATAGACGACTACTGCCAGGCCCAAAGATGTGAACAGAAGCAGTACGCAGGCAACGGCCGTCCCTTGGAGCACAGCCAGGGGCTGCAGCCAGAGACCGGCGGCATCCAGGTTCTTTTTCATGATCGAGATCACCCCGTAAAACCTATGCCGCCCATAGAAAAATATGCAGCCCCTGAGGGGCTGCACCTAAAGGTAACCGTTTGACGTGGACTACTCGTCTTTCTTCTTGCTTTCGGCAATCACTTGCTCAGCAATCTGGGCCGGAACCTCTTCGTAGTGGCTGAACTCGGAAGTAAACGAGCCGCGGCCCTGGGTCATGGACCTGAGATCGATGGCGTACTTGAACATCTCAGCCATGGGAACCTGAGCGCGGATGACCTGCAGGCCGCCGCGGGGCTCCATACCGAGAATCCGGCCGCGTCTTTTGTTCATATCACCCATCACATCGCCCATGAATGCCTCGGGAACAGTGATCTCCACGTTCATAATTGGTTCCAAAAGAACGGGATTGGCGTCCATGAAGCCCTTCCTGAAAGCTAAGCTCGCAGCAATCTTGAAGGCCATCTCAGAGGAGTCCACTGGGTGGTAAGAGCCGTCATAGAGGGACACCCGAACTCCCTCCACAGGATAGCCCGCCAAAGGACCGTCATCGAGGATCTCCCGCAGGCCCTTTTCAACTGCGGGGATATAGTTGCGGGGCACGGCGCCTCCAAAGATATCATCCACAAACGTTAAGCGGTCTTCGGCATCGGGATCCGCCGGCGATATCTCCAGGAAAACATGGCCGAATTGACCGCGGCCGCCGGTCTGCTTTTTGTGTTTGCCTTCGGCCTTGGCCCTTCCGCGGATGGTCTCGCGGTAAGGCACCACTGGAGTGCTTAACTCCACCTCAACGCCGAACTTCTTCTGCAGTCTGCTAGTGAGAATCTCAATATGCACATCGCCCATACCGTGGATCAAGTTCTGACCCGTATCTGCCCTGCGTTCCACTCTGATCGTGGGATCCTCTTCCGACAGGCGCCCCAAGGAGGAAGCGATCTTATCCTCATCGCCCTTGGCCTTGGGCTGGATAGCCAGGGTCATGTTGGGTTTCGGGAAATCGATGGGCTTGAGGCTCAGCTTGGCGTCCTTGCTGGTCAAGGTGTCATTGGTGGTGGTATCCTGCAGCTTGGCCACGGCCCCGAGATCGCCCGGACCAATTTTGCTCACCGGGAGCTGTTCTTTACCCTTGATCAGGAACAACTGCCCAATCCGCTCATCACGGCCGGTACGCACGTTAAAGCAGGTGCTGTCCGAACGGATGGTGCCGGAGAACACCCTAAACAGGGTCAGTTTGCCCACATAGGGGTCGGCCATGGTTTTGTACACCAAGGCTGCCAGTTCATCGCCGGCGGCGCTCACAGTAACCTCTTCGCCCTGGGCATTAGTGCCGGTGATGGTGCGGTTGGCCGGCGAGGGCATGCACTGCACGATGTGATCGTTGAGCAGGGCAATCCCTAGGGTAGACTGGGCACTGCCGCAGAGAATGGGAACCATCTCGCCAGTTTGTGTCCCCAGGCGGACGGCATTCTCAATCTCTTCGTCAGTGAGGGCTTCCCCTTCTAGATACTTCATCATCAAGTCTTCGTCAGCAACGGAGGCAGCCTCAATCATCTCTTCCCTGGCAGCCCCGACCTGATCCTGCATATCCGCTGGGATCGGCCCTTCCTTGAACGAATCGCCGTCTTTGAAATACGCTTTCATGGTCACAAGATCCACGATGCCGGAAAAGGTATCAGCTTCGCCAATGGGCAGCTGCACCGGGACCAACTTAGGGCCGAAGAAGCTGCGGAGCTGTTCAACAACCCTGCTGAAGTTGGCGTTTTCCCTGTCCATCTTGTTCACAAACACGGTGCGGGGCAGGCCTGCATCTTCCAGATAGGCCCAGCCCTTTTCTGTGCCTACCTCCACGCCAGAGGATGCGCAAACCACAAGTAAACCAGAGTCGGCTACTGTGAGAGCTGCGATCACATCGCCTACGAAGTCGAAATACCCAGGAGTATCCAAGATGTTGATTTTATGGTTTTTCCACTCAGCAGGCGCCTGAGCGGTATTGATGGAAATCTGCCGGCGTGTCTCCTCGGGGTCAAAGTCCAATACTGTTGTCCCGTCATCTACTCTGCCCAAGCGATTTATGGCTTTGGCGACAAACAGCATGGCTTCTGCTAGCGAGGTCTTTCCTGTACCTCCATGGCCCACTAGGGCCACATTGCGTAAGAACTCTGTTGCGTATTCCTTCACACATTCTCCTCCTCTTATTGAACCCTGAAGTTAGATCTAGTTAAAGTCTGTTATACCACGCCTACATTCAACAAGTTCGATAAGATTTCCTTCCTTTTGGTAAGAAAAGCTTCCTGCCTAAACCCACCAGCCCCAGTTTTCCAGGAAGATCACCTGCTGCCTTAGGGAGTCAATCCTCACTGTCCAACCCAGGAGCGGCAACACGTCGACGGGCACGAACGGAACCCCTGCTTCCTCCACAACGGGGCTGACCAGGGGAATGGAAAGCTCCTGCCAGCCCAAGACTGTACTGGAAGGCCACAGTGTGACTTCCCCATGGGACGTGGAGATCTTCCAGCCGCCCTCCAGGCGTGTGGTCAGGCCCAGGAGGGGTGCGAGTTCAAGAAGGTTGAAGTATAGCTGCCCATCCCGCTGGACCATACCAACGAAGTCGGTGACCTCCGTCTCATAGACAAACAGGCGCCAGTGCTGCGTGCCTTCCACAAGCCTGAGATAGGCATTGGTCATGTCACGGAAATAGAAATCCCCTTGGTAGTAGAAGGCGTGGTCGCCATACAGACCGGGCACCCTCCATTTCTCCGCCACGGTCGATGTCTGTAGATCGAAGAGGGAAATCCCTGTGGCACCGGATAAACTCAAGAGGCCTTCCTGGGGTATGTAAAAGAGGTGCTCCCCCAAGGCTTGGGCTTCAAACTTCCGGCTGGTGGTCACTTCTCCATTCTGCCAACGCCAGGCATAGAGCATCTTCTGACTGGTCACAACCAGCCATTCCGGGGAAGTGGCATGGGGAATAATCACCAAGCTCTCCACTGCTCCCCAAGGGTAGTTTTCCCATAAGGTCACAAATTCTTCTTCGCCCCAGGTTAACACTGCCACGTAGCCAGAACGCAGGGCGATGATCAGATCGGGGTAGCCGTTTTGATCCACGTCAAGTACTTCAAAGCCCACCACATACTCCCCAGCCGGACTTTTCCACAAAGGGAAGAGATTGCCCTCCCGGGACAGATACACAAAGGCTTCACCTTTGTCCGTGAGCGCCACCACATCTCCCCAGCCGTCGCCGTTGAAATCATGCACTCCCAGTCGCTCCACGGTATCCCACAGATACTGCGCGTGGCCGTGCCTTTCCCAGGTGCCGTCACGCTCTGTATATAGATATAAAGCTCCACCCCGATCCGTTCCAACCGCGAGATCGTGGCGAAAATCCCCTGTGACATCACCTACCGCCAAGGCTGTGACGCGTCCAGCCACCTCCACGAGCTGCCGCTCTCCATCCTCAGCGCGGATAAAGACTCCTTGTTCTTTGCCAATGAGCAAGCTCTCCTGCCCGTAAAGGTCAGAGACCAGCACGTGGACACCGGACAGTGCCGGTTCTGCCACCGCCGTGTAGGAAGCTGCCACCGGCATGTGCAAGATCAGGAGTATGAAAAGCACTGCGCAAACCGTTTTCGAAAACAAGGGCATCCCCCTCTCCCCATACCCTTAAGGTATACTTGGCAGGACATGGCCGAAATCCTGCCAAAGGGTCCGCGACCGCATTCGGCCCTTCAAATTATAACACAAATACTGCCAAGAGGCACCCTCGCCGCTTCCCATAACCTTCTGGCCACTCACCCTTCACTAACACTTCTGCAGATAACAAAAAAGCCCTCTCTTAGAGACGGCTTCGATTCGTACTGCATAAAAAATGGTCGGGGCGACCTGATTTGAACAGGCGACCTCTACCACCCCAAGGTAG
>JGI24713J26584_10002440_pt1 | contig 12811 bp, 10 predicted proteins | sample BioPla4DNA1_FD_26584 | JGI IMG/M metagenome (IMG submission 26584) | reverse complement strand
GAACCTGAATCCGTCATTACAGGTCCGTCAAAGTTTATGAGTCCATGGACACCCCTCCGCAGTGCCTCGTCCCTGAGTTCAGGGTTCCTGTAGATTATGTAGGCATTGGTTATCACGATCTCAGCGCCGAACCTCTTAACGTCAATGGTCTGCTTACCTGGATGTATAACAGGCATCAGCGCCGGTGTCCTGACCTCTCCGTGTTCTGTCTTGAGTACACCAGTTCTTCCCAGGTTGTCCTTTGACCTTATCTCAAACATGAAATCCTCCCAATATTAAACCATTAAACTCATCGAATCCGCTCTGAAAAATATGAAATTACCTTATGTTAACATTAAACTCAGTGAATCCGCTAATAAATATGCAAGTATCAATTCTTATATTAACGCATTGAATCCTCTAATATGAATTTACAGTAGAACACTAAAACCCGATGAACTACCAGATTGAATTCTCCTGTATCATCCCTCTGAAACTGGCCACTTCCAGCAGTCTCCTCCTCATTGAGAGTATCCTTTCCCTGGAGGTTGTCACCCTTTCCTCGCCACAGCCACATACACATTCATCCAGCTGGGGGCATATTATGTAGAGTGCCTCCCCTCCCTTCAGATCGGATATGCCCATCCTCTCAAGGTTCCGCCGGACTCTGCGCCCGATCCTGTCCCCTTCAACAGAACCCCCAAGGTAGATCGGGGTTTTAACCGCGGATGATATCCTTGTAACACCACGAATTACCATGCGCTCAAGTCTACGTCTCTCAATTATGGTTTCACCATCTGAAGAAAGTGTGGGATCCCTGTAGGGTACCCCTGCATCGCTGAGGGCCACCATTCTCTCATCCCTCCAGTCCAGGGGCTCTTTAATCTTTGAGGGATCCATTGAGGCCAGTGTACCTGCAGATTTCCTTCCAAATACCGGGCCGGCCCCAATATGGAACCCCACATCTATAAGGGCGGATCTCAGGGGAGCCGCGGAGGTGTAGGTTGCAAGGACTCCATCTGGCTTTATAACCCTGGCTATCTGTGATAGAAACTCCACCGTGTAGAGTTCAGGTGAAACCCCTGGACTGAATGCGTCAAGGAAGACGGCATCATAGTATTCAGCCTCAAGTTTCTGGAGCGTCTCCCTTGCATCCCCGCAGTGAACCCGCAGGGTGACCTCAGGGGGCAGTGGGGGAGATGCCCTTACGCTGACGATTCCCATATCCATAAGGCGGTCCTCATAGGCAGCCCTGACAAGTTCATGGGATTTTACCGGCGAGGGGACGATAAGGGCCGCTGCCATTGTCTCAGGGGAGACCTCCACCATGTCCACTGTAACCTCACCGGCAGATGTGAATTCAAGGAGCGCCGCTGTATTATACCCGAGGCCAGAACATAGGTCGAGAACCCTGATTTCCTCTGCATCAGGTGGTATCGAGGGCCTTACAAATTTTTCAAAGGACTCTGTTATGGCGCCGCTCCTGGTGTGCATGGCCTCCCCACCGGAATCTGACTCCAGGGTGTATGAGCCATCAGCGGTTCTTATGAAACTATCTGAAAGTGAACGCCATACTTCAGTGCGCCTGTTTCTCCCATCCTGGCGCTCACTTTCAAAGTAACTTCTAACCGCCCTCAGAACATCATCCCTTGGTGTGAGTACCATGTTAAATGATCCAGTGCATTTTAACTTAAAGTTTGCCCTTCCTATATTCTGGGCCTGTAGGGCACAACCGAGAATCTTACCCTGAATTGGGTTCCATCCTCCATATCCACTTCAAGGTCCCCGTCCAGCTGATCCACAAGGCCACTTACAAGTTTCAGGCCCAGTGAATCAGACTCCTCAAGTACAAAGTCAGGTGGAAAACCCACACCATTATCTGAGATGGTGAGTATGAAATCATCACCCTCTGATTCCAGTTCCACTGTGATCTCGCCCCCCTCACTGAATGCATATTTCACGGAATTTGTGATGAGCTCATTTATTATGAGGCCCAGGGGCACGGCTGTCTCGATGGGGAGAGTCACATCCTTGGCCGAGACATTCAGTTCTATTCCCGCTGCATGGTAGCTGTCCAGGATGGATGATGTGAGCCTCTCAATGTAGCGCCTCATGTCGATACTGGTAATATCCTCAGATTCATAGAGGAGTTCATGTACTAGGGCCATGGATTGAACCCTGCTCTGAAGGTCCAGGAGGGGTGCTGGGTCCTGGATTTCAGATAACTGGAGGTTTATGAGGCTGGATATTATCTGGAAGTTGTTCTTGACCCTGTGGTGCACCTCCCTCAGAAGCGCCTCCTTCTCCCTTAGGGAGGATCTCAGCCTCTCCTCATACTCCTTTCTGAGGGGTTATATCACAGTATATTATAACAACCTCACCNGTTGANAGCCTGTATATGTACACTTCAAGCCATCTCTCACCACGTTTAACCTCAGGGAGGTGCAGTGGTCCATCCTTCNCAGTCACCCCTTCAAGGGCTTCTCTGATNCTGGATTCTGCGATTCCTGGAAGTGCCTTCTCAAGTTCCATTCCCTTCACGTCCCCGCAGACGACACCCTCCATCTCCTCAGCGGCAGGATTCATGGATAAAACCCTGAACCCTCCTTTAAAAGGAGTTAAAGCGATTACCCCTGCATTCATGTTCCTGAAAAGCTCCCTGAACTTCTCCCGGCTCACCCTGAGGGCCTCCTCTGCGAGTTTATGTTCATGTATATCCCTCAGGCCGAATACATAGCCACTGATACCACCATCTCTGCGGATGGGCCTGTCAACGTACTCCACCCACCTGTAGCTCCCATCTGGCCTTTTTATCCTGAATGTTGCCCTGTGCATTTCCTCATCACTCATGATAAGGTCCCTGACATTTTCCCGGTCATCGGGGTGCACGTAATCCAGGAAATCGATGGCGGACCTGTTGATGAGGTGCTCATGGCTGTAACCTGTTATGTTCTTCACTGATGGGCTGAGGTATCTGAANTTGAAGTCCCTGTCAAATTCNCCGAGGCCATCAGCCATGTGCTCTGTGAGCAGCACAAGGCGTTCCTCCCTCCTTTTAAGTTTTTGTTCCATCTCCTTTATCGGCCTTATATCTGAGCCTGTGAAGAGGAGGCCAACGTGTTCACCTCCACTTCCATGAATGTGACCAGCGGATACAACAACAGGTACCAGCCCATCCCTTGATTTCAGGGCTGACTCCGCCATGGATCCCATCATTTCAGATAGTTTACCCTCAAATTCCATGACCTCATCTATCCTTCTTCCCAGAAGTTCCGCTGCACTGAAACCCGTTAACCTCTCAGCTGCCGGGTTAACGTAGGATATCCTGAATTCAAGGTCTGTTATGATGAGGAAACTGTTCATGCTCCTTACAATGTCCATCGCTGCATTTATTGGACTGAGCACTGGTATGTGAAACCTGAGTACCCCGTAGGCTATTATTGCCACCCCTGCTGCGGCAGCAGGGTTTGTGAGTGATGGGACCTCAATACCCGTAAATGGGAGCATGAAGTCAGTCAGGAACCCAGTTATAATGGGAAGTAGGAGGCCCGTGAAAAGGTAGAGTCCCTGGGTCCTCCCTTTACTGGAGGATGACTTGAGGTGAATCACAACAAGTATAAGTGCAATCAACCCCACGACGAGTCCCCAGATGGTTGAAAGGTCATATGCTGGTGATCTGGATGCTGCGAAGGTCCATCCCCATGGTGTAAGCAGCGGGCCCGCCGTTATGAGGCCAGTTGTAAGCTCAAGGACTGAAAATATAAATGCAGGTACGTAGAGTGCTGCGAGAGTGTACCATCTTCTCATTCTTCCCGTGAATATCATTACCATATGGAGGATCACAGGAACCACAAATGGCCAGAGGAACCCCATTCTGACCCAGAGGGCTGCCATCCCATAGGATTCTGAGATGTAAAGGCCGAAATCTGTGAGTGAAAGGTATGCGACAAGTGCCGAAAAAGCAAGGAGTGTCCTGTTGAAACGGCTCTCAGGGTTCTTCACAAAGATGTATATTCCAGATAGGGTTGCAGTCACAAAAGCAGTGATTGAAATCAGGGCCAGTGGATTCATGGGACCACCCGGGTATTATTATCACTATTTATCCATCATAGATATATAGTTAAGGAAAGTGAATCAATCCATGGAAGTGAGACGTGGGTTTTATGAGGATTCTAATAGTGTCAGATTTCTTTGTACCCCATTACAATGGAGGAGGGGAAAGGCGATACTTTGAAATTGCAAGGAGACTCGTAAGGAGGGGACACGAGGTTGACGTGATTTCCATGAGAATTCACGGTGTCCCTGATCATGAGGAAATTGAGGGTATCCATGTGCATCATGTTGGCCCCAGAATAAGGAAGCCTCCCATCAGAAAACCCCTTGACTTTATGAGGTTCATGCTGGCTGTATTCCTATGGATATGCAGGAATGATTATGATATAATAGACGCCCAGACATACTCGCCGCTCCTACCATCCCTACTTGCAGCAAGACTTCGTGGGATCCCAATGGTTGCAACCATCCATGATGTGAGCTCCTCCAATGGAGACCAGTGGTTACAGTCATCAGGGCTGGCATCAATCCTCGAGAGGATCCTCATGAGGCTACCCTACGATGGCGTCATCACGGTGAGCAGGAGCACTGCATCTGCGCTGATGGAACTATATGGTAGATCCCCCGAGGGTATACATATCATTCCCAACGGCGTGGACCTTGAACTTATTGATTCCACGTCCCCCACCAATGGGGAATACATAATATTTGTGGGCAGACTAGCCCCACACAAACATGTCGACCACCTTATCGAAGTCTTCAAGGCCCTTGGAACTGAGTTCCCAAATCTGAAACTTGAGATAATTGGGGATGGAGTTGATAGAACCAGGCTGAAAAGAATGGTTGATGAATATGGGATCAGTGCAAGGGTGTCATTTCATCACAACCTGAGCTACAGGGAGGTCATATCCCGTATTAAAGGGGCAAGGGTGCTTGTCCTTCCCTCAACAAGGGAGGGCTTCGGGATGGTTCTTGCAGAGGCGAACGCTTGCTCTGTGCCTGTTGTGGCATACAGGTCAGGAGGCGTTGTTGAGGTTATAGATGATGGCGAAAATGGATTTCTTGTTGAAGCCTATAATAAGAATGTTCTATATGATAAAGTAAGACTTTTGATTTCTGATGGTAAACTAAGAAATAAAATGGGATTTTTAGGTAGAAAAAAGGTTGAAAAAAAGTTCATATGGGCTAATATTGTTTCTCACATAGAAAAAAGCTACAGTTTGTATTTCAAGACTTGAATAAACCTTTTTTAATGCATAGTTCCGCTAACAGATTTTAATAAAGCAAGTAAAGCATCTTAGATAGGGCTAATATCACCTACGATTTTAAAATTGAAAACGGTGCCTGTAAATTAATGATCTCATGCTTGAATATAAAAAATGAAAAATATATTCATTCCAGGATAGATCTATATACATTTAATGTTTTTTCAATCATGTTTTCCAATGAATGTTCACGAGCAAACGCCAGATTTTTTTTAGTGTTACATTCATAACTTCTATCCATTAAAACACTTTTCAAATTTGAAGGTTCAACAACAAATGTACGTTCTTTCACATCTCGCGGAATTATTGCATCTGATAATGTTATGACTGGTTTTCCACACGCCATAGCCTCAACTATAGGTAATCCATATCCTTCCAGGAAACTTGGAAATACAAACAAATCAAGAGAATTATAGAAGTCGCATAACTGACTATCCGCTAAAAATCCCAAAAACTTTATTCTTTCATCATTTTTGCTCATCTGCTTAAGCTTATTTTCTTGAGGTCCTTTTCCTGCAATTAAGAGTTCTGAATCTTCGATATCAGCATCCAGAAATGCCTTTATAAGAACATCTATCCTTTTTCGTGGCTCAAAATAGCCTAGAGTGCCTATCCTATATTTATCACCCTCTTTTTTATTAAGTGGCTTTAACCCACCAGCTATCGCCTGCCTCACCACATTAATTTTATCTTCATCGATATGGAAACTATTTAATAGATCTCTGGCTGTTTCTTCACTTACCGATATAATAGACTCGCTATTAGTAGCCATTTTACACGCCAATTTAAAATATTTTGAACTCAAAAATTCTTTAATTGAATTAATTATACCTCCTTTTGACATGTTTGGATAAATTATTGGAATTAAATCATGAAAAGTGACAACTGAATGTGGCCTTCCAGATACCCAAAGAGCTTCCATAGGTGAGCAAGCATGAAATATATCTGCATCAGATGAAATCTTGAGTGGTATCTCAAGGCTCGTGTAGACAAAATAGCCCAAATCACTATGCAAAAGACTAGAATCCTGACTTAAATATTCTACATCAAAACCCTTGTTTACAAGCGCTTCAAGTAAATTCATAGAATATCTTCCTATGCCTGCATTACGCAAATCAAAAAACCGCGAAATTAAATAAATCTTCATTTTTTTACACCTACAAAACAATTTTGTTCTCGGCACCCAATCTGACAATATCGACACAAACTGATGGATCAATGTCCATCACACAAAAGTGAAAATGGATTAATAAGGTTTGCAATACATATTTAACCATTCAAGATGATGTGGTTATTCAAACCTTATATATGGATAGGATCCAGAAAGTGATTCAACACGACTACAAAATTACACGCCCTCCATTTTAAGTGTCTATTATATCCATTACATGCAGAGAATCTAAAAAAGCCTTTATAATTTAATGTTATGTATCTAAATATAGATCAATTCTCATTTTTAATTACATTGATTACATAATCTTCAATCATCATCACATCCTTCCAGAGCCATTTTAAAAGCTTCCTTAAATTTTTTCACTTGAAGGTCTTCTGAAAACTGACTACTTATCATTTTACATTCTTTAGAAATTTCTTTTTTCCAAGACAATGGTTTATTGTAAACTTCAAGAATCTTTGATGCGATATTTTTTGGGTTATTATCCTCCAGGATTAAAAAATCAAGATTGTTTCTCTTTAAAATTTCAGATGACCCAGTAGAATTTGTTAATATTGGTATCATTCCAGCGGACATTGCTTCAAGCGCAACTACTCCAAATGCTTCAAATTCTGCGGGATGAACATAAATTGAACACTTCTTAAAATAACGCCTCAGATTTCTTTTAAAGCCCTCTTTATGAAGCCATTGATAATCTTCTTTTACTTTTTTACTGCAATCACCAAGTAAGTAAAGATGAAAATCATCATCTTTATTGTTAACAATCCTTAGAGCCTCAACAAGCAAATCATATCCTTTATAAGGTCCATCACTGCCAATGAACAAAACATTTTTAGATTGCAAATCACAATTAATATCAAAGTGGTTATTTACACCATATGGAGTAACCTTATAAATAGGTCCATTAAAAGCCATAGAACCCATTCTTTTGTTAAGATCGGGAACAGCAATTATTGAATCAACCCATGAAAGGAGAAATTTGAGGGCATATCTCTTTATTTTTGAGTTAAGCCAGATATAAAAAAATGTATCATTGTCTAAAAGCACAATTTTCAGTGAAGGTCTTAAAAACTTTTTCACCAGACCATATGGTAACGTCCATCCACCTTCACAAAGAACAGCATCATAATTATTGTTTTTTAATGCATTAAATAACTTTAAAAGAATTTCAAGATAATTATCCCCAGCAAATACCCATTCAGATGTAATAGAAGAAGCAAAAGCACTGTGGACTGCATGAGGTCCATTAGGTCCATGATGAACGAACAGTATCTTATTATCCATCAAATTCACCAGCTGATTAGATTTCATGAACATGAATAGATCATGCACGCGTGTTAATAAAGGTTATTAAAAAGGACTTATTTCACAAGATAGTATACAACACCCGTAAATAGTGGCATGATAACAAGGAGCAGTGGCTGGGAGTGCTGCTCCAGGTGAAAAGTAGGTGAGGGCCACACCAACAGGGATCACACCATCACGCATACCCGCCGTGTAAACATATGCGGCTCCATCATCCCCTCTCAGCCTTCCAAGAATAAAGCCGTAGGTGAAACCTGCAAGTAGCATCACAGACACCGTAATGACAATCTCCATGACCCCCCCAGTTCTCACTGAACCTGACATGTGGGCAACCGCGACAACGATTATAACAAGCCCCAGTATCGCCGACAGAAAGTTGAGGGTCTTCCTTGCAGGTATGAGCCTCTCCTCCTCAAGCCTCAGAATGAGGGCAATCACTGCAGGCAGGAACACTGTGAATACAAGGAGTTCAAATACCCTGAACGCCACCGAAAGTGAGGCCACACCCATTAGGTAGAGGACAGCGGGGTAAACAGCAACAGATAGTAGCATGGATGTAAGGGCAGCTGAAAGGGCAGGGGTGCCGTCACCACCGGAGAGTTCGGTCCAGAGGGCCGCGACAACCGGGGATGGTGCAAATGAGAGTAGTATGATTCCAGCGACGATCTCACCGCTGAAGTTGAATATTTTAGTAAAAAGGAACCCCAGAAGTGGGTATAACAGAAAATTGGACACAGAGACCAGACCAAGAAACTGGGGGTGGTGGATGATCCTCCCAAAGTCCTCCAGGCTGTGTTCAATGACAAGGGAAAACACCAGCAATGCAAGAAGCAGGGGCGTGTAACCTGAAAAAACTGAAAACTGGGGGAATAATAGACCTGTAAGGACGCATAAGAGCGTCAGGGCCCCATAGTACTTCTTTATGGTTCCTGTCATCTCCATCATTCAACGGTTACACACTTTGCAAGGTTCTTTGGCTTATCGGGGTCAAGTCCCCGCTCAACACTCACATAGTATGAGAGTAGCTGCAGGGGAACGATGTAGACAAGGGGTGAGAGTACCTCATCGACCTCAGGGCTCAGACCTATGAAGTCATCGGCCTCCTTCCTGAGGGCCTCATCAAGGGTGCTCCCAACACCTATAACCCTCGCACCCCTCGCCCTGACCTCCTCAACGTTGCTCAGGGTCTTATCATGGCACGGCCCCGGGGGTGCGACTGCAACGACAGGGACACCATCATCTATAAGTGCAAGGGGTCCGTGTTTGAGTTCACCTGCAGCATAACCCTCACCATGGATGTAGGTTATCTCCTTAAGTTTCAGGGCACCCTCAAGGGCTGTTGGATATGAGAACCCGCGGCCTATGAAGAAGAAGTCCTCAGCCTCAGAGTAGGCCCTTGCCATCTCCCTTATACCATCCTCATCCCTGAGTATCTCCTCCATGATGTCAGGGACCCCCTCAAGTTTCTCAACCAGATCATCAAGTCCCCCCATGGCAGCCACAAGCATGTAGATGACTGTGAGCTGGCTCACATAGGTCTTGGTGGCTGCAACACCTATCTCAGGACCTGCCCTTGTATAGAGGACGTGCTGGGCCTCCCTTGTGGCCGAGCTTCCGAGGACGTTCACTATGGCAAGGGTCCTGGCCCTTGAGTTAGCCGCCCTGATGGCGTTGAGGGTGTCTGCTGTCTCCCCTGACTGGCTTATGAAGACCGCAAGGGTGTCCTCGGTGAGGGTCCTTACGGAGTAGTTGAATTCACTTGCAAGGATGACATCGGTGGGGATTCCAAGGAGGCTCTCAAAGAGGTACTTTCCTACAAATGACGCATGGTAGGATGTTCCGCAGGCAACAAAACACACCCTTTTAACCTCACCGATCTCACTGACGATCCTCCTGACATCATCCATTTCCATGAGGGTGTCCCTGACGGCCCCTGGCTCCTCATGTATCTCCTTAAGCATGAAATGGTCATAGCCGGCCTTCTCCGCCATCTCGGGGCTCCAGTCAATGACATGGATATCCTTTCTGATGATGTTGCCCTCCATGTCCCTGACCCTGATCTCCGTGTCGATGATGGCCATCTCACCGTCATCAAGGTAGATGACCCTGTCCGTGTGGTTGAGGATCGCCGGCACGTCCGATGCGAGGAAGTACTCACCATCCCCCAGACCCGCTATGAGGGGACTCTCCTTCCTGGCCCCTATGATCCTCCCGGGTTCCCTTGATGATATCACTGCAATGGCGTAGGCACCCCTGAGCTTCTTTATGGCTGTGGCTGTTGCGGCTTCAAGATCCATCCCCTCATCCATGTATTTCTCTATGAGGTGGGGTATGACCTCGGTGTCTGTCTCTGACCTGAACCTGTGGCCCTCTGCCTCCAGCTCCTCCCTGAGCTCAAGGTAGTTCTCAATTATGCCGTTGTGGACAGCAGCTATCTCCCCTGTGCAATCAGTGTGGGGATGGGCGTTCTCAGAGGTTGGGAGTCCGTGGGTTGCCCAGCGTACATGGGCGATGCCCACTTCACCTGGAAGGTCAGCCAGGTCCAGCCTTTCATCCACCTCATCGATTTTACCGCTGTCCTTCTTGATTTTTATTGATGGGTCAGCCGTTGCAATACCCACAGAATCATAGCCCCTGTATTCAAGCCTCCTGACGCAGTCAAGGAGCACCGGGGCGGCCCTGCCATCCTTAAGTATACAAGCCACAATGCCACACATTATTTCACCCTAGAAGCATGATAAATATAAACTGAATCGTGATATAACTCTAATAAGATTTACACCTATATAAGTCTTAGACAATAAATTAAATTTAAAGACTTAACCCGCGGCCGCCGTGTCCGGGAGAATCTCTTAACCCCAAGTGATAATATGAATGTGAAGATTAAAGGTCTGCTCTACAGTGGTAAGGCAAAGGATATCCTGGAGACAGATGACCCTGAAGTTGTTGCCATACGATTCAGGGATGATATAACTGCAGGTGACGGTGAAAAGAAGGACACCCTGGAGATGAAGGGGTACTACAACTCCCTCATATCAGCCAAGATATTCGAGGTACTTGAGGATGCCGGTGTGGCAACCCAGTACCTTGAACTCCATGAACCCGGATGTATCCTCGCAAGGAGGCTTGAAATGATCCCCCTGGAGGTCATAACAAGGAACATTGCAGCCGGGAGCATAGTAAGGAGGTTCCCCTTCAGGGAGGGTCAGGAGTTCAGACCACCCCTCATCCAGATTGACTATAAGAGTGATGAACACGGGGACCCCATGCTCAACGATGACATAATACTGGCCCTTGGCCTTGCAACCCGGGAGGAACTTGATGAGATACGGAGCATAACCCTAAGGATAAATGATGTGCTTACAGAGTTCTTCAGGTCCAGGAGCCTGGTGCTCCCCGACTTTAAACTTGAATTTGGGAGGGACAGTAATGGAGATATAAGGCTTGGGGATGAGATAAGCCCCGACACCTGCAGGCTCTGGGACATGGCCACCGGAGAACCCCTTGATAAGGACATATTCCGTCGCGGAGAGTCAGGTGTGGTCAGCGCCTACCGGAGGGTTGCTGAGATGATCCTCGACCCCGAGGACATTGAAAGGTGGAAGGTCAAACTGTAGAAGGTGATTCATGTGAAATTTCATGTTGAGGTCAGGATAAAACTCAAGAAGGGAATGCTGAACCCTGAGGCATCAACCATCCAGAGGGCCCTGGCCCTCCTAGGATACAGTGTTGAGGATACAGACACCATTGACATCATAACCTTCACGGTGGATGAAGACAGCCTTGAGGCCGTTGAGAAGGAGGTTGAGGATATGTGCCAGCGCCTCCTCTGCAACCCCGTGATACATGACTATGAGGTCAGCATAAGTGAGATGGAAGGTTGAAGGATGAAAGTGGGAGTTATAAGGTTTCCAGGGTCCAACTGTGACCGTGACGTCTACCATGTCCTGGAACTGGCAGGGGCCGAACCAGAGTATGTCTGGTGGGATCAGAAGAGCCTCGGACACCTTGACGCTGTTATAATCCCCGGGGGATTCTCATACGGGGACTACCTCCGTGCAGGTGCAATAGCCGCGATAACACCTGTTATGGACGCTGTCAGGGACCTTGTGAAGGAGGAAAAACCCGTCCTTGGAATCTGTAACGGAGCCCAGATACTGGCAGAGGTCGGCCTGGTGCCCGGTGTATTCACGGTCAACGAGCATCCCAAGTTCAACTGTCAGTGGACAGAACTGAAGGTGAAGACCACAAGGACGCCCTTCACCCGTCTCTTCAGGAAAGATGAGGTTATAAGGATGCCTGTTGCGCACGCCGAGGGCAGATACTACCATGATAACATCCAGGAGGTCTGGGACAACGACCAGGTGATCCTCCAGTTCCATGGTGAAAACCCCAACGGCTCCATGGATGGTATAACAGGGGTCTGTGACGAGTCAGGGCTGGTATGTGCTGTCATGCCCCACCCTGAAAGGGCATCAGAGGCGATACTGGGATCAGAGGATGGATTCAAATTCTTCAGGGGTATCATGAAGATCTGAGGTGATACCATGGTCGTTTATCTTGTGGGTGCAGGGCCAGGAGACCCTGAACTCATCACACTTAAGGCCATCCGTGTCNTTGAAAGGGCCGATGTTGTTGTCTATGACAGGCTTGCAGGTGAGGAGATCCTTGAATACGCCCCTGATGACGCCAGACTCATATACGTGGGCAAAAAACCCGGCGAGCACCATAAAACCCAGGAGGAAATCAACAGGATACTGGTTGAAGAGGGAAGCAGACACGAGACCGTTGTAAGACTCAAGGGTGGAGACCCCTTCGTATTCGGGAGGGGTGGTGAGGAGATCCTGGCCCTCAGTGAGGCAGGGATAGAAACCAGGGTCATCCCCGGGGTGACTTCAGCCGTTGGCGTCCCGACATCAGCAGGACTCCCGGTCACCCACAGGGGCGTTGCAACATCCTTCACCGTGGTAACTGGACACGAGGACCCCACCAAACCCGAGAGACAGGTGCACTGGGACTACAGGGCGGACACCCT
>JGI24713J26584_10002427_pt1 | contig 12854 bp, 17 predicted proteins | sample BioPla4DNA1_FD_26584 | JGI IMG/M metagenome (IMG submission 26584) | reverse complement strand
TAAAGACTGGTATACATTTACAGTAGATATTAATTTGTTGTATAATTATATCTATGTGGAAACAATACTTATATCACCAAGGAAGGAGTAGACAAATGGGAACTCTGTTAAAAACACCAGTTATATTAATTACCCTGTCCCTTATATTAGGGATGCTGATTTTGACCGGATGTGGTAAAAAATATCCCACAGTAACACTGACTATTGAAGACAAGGGAGATATAGTAATTGAACTTTATCCTAAAAAGGCCCCCGCAACTGTTGCAAATTTCATCTCCTTAGTAGAAGAAGGTTTTTATGATGGATTGACCTTTCACCGTATTGTTCCAGGATTTGTGATACAAGGCGGTGACCCGGAAGGAACTGGTATGGGTGGCCCTGGTTATACTATTAAAGGGGAGTTTGCCATGAATGGTTTTACTAAGAACGATTTAAAGCATGAGCGTGGGGTAATATCCATGGCTAGGTCCCAGCATCCTGACTCTGCAGGAAGTCAGTTTTTTATCGTGCTGGAAGATACTCCTGGCTTAGATGGGCAATATGCTGCATTTGGTAAGACCATAAAAGGAATGGATGTAGTGGATGAGATCGCAGAGACCCCTACCGATGAATATGACTTTCCCACTGAACCTGTAATTATAAAAAAAGCGACAGTGGATCTTCCAAAGGGATACAAAAAACCTAATGAAAATCAATAGATTATTAAAGGCCGCTATTTTTAAATTTATAGCGGCCTTCTTAATTAACTGGAAAATTCTGATTTGATACTTTGCATATCATTAGGACTAGCTGGTTGAGCAGGTTTATAATATCCCTTTTGCTCAGCTAGCTTAAATAAGTCGTACTGGCATTTTTCGTCACTGTCACGCATCTGTTGAATAGTTTGACGAAATTCCTCATTACAAGCTTCAGTAATGACATTGGCATATCCGGTAATGCTACTTTTTAACATAGAGAGTACGTCATTAACCATGTCTTTTTCCTGCATATTTATCACTCCTTTAACCTAAGAAACTCATTAATCTTTGTTTATTCTGCTGGGCTTCCTGTGCAGACTGTTGAAATAACTGCTTTATTTGGGGGTCAGTGCACTGCTGAGCATAGGTAGATAGCTTTTGGTAGGCCATCTCATGACTACCTATTAAATGACGTAGATTTTGAAGTTCCAATTGGTTTAGTTGTGTCACAGCCAACACTCCTTTCATAAGTAATCATACTTATTGTTTTCTGTGACAGTGATAAATATACAGGTTAAGATTGTATATTAAGTTTTTAAGCTTCTTAAAATCCAATAACCCCCTTTTTTGTTAATGGCCTCACAATTACCATATATTTCGGTTAGTTTCTCCATAGCGGATTTTGCTCCCTGTTTTTTTTGAATAACCAGATAGAGAGCACCTTCCTTGTCTAGAAAATCAATGCTGCGTTCAAACAAAGGATATATTATTTTTTTACCAGCGCGAATAGGTGGATTGCTAACTATGGCATTAAATAAACCATCAACTTTTTCAAATCCATTGCTCTGGTATGCTATGGCGTTTTGTACATTGTTTTGCAGGATGTTTTGATTAGATAGCTCTACTGCTCTCTGATTTATATCTACCATAGTTATTTGGGAATCTGGATTAAGTTTAGCCAGGCTAATGCCAATAGGGCCATAACCGCAGCCAAGATCTAAAATTTTGCCATGGAGAGGTGGAAGGCTTCGAATAAGCACATCAGTACCGTAATCTACCTTAGTTTTTGAAAAAACCCCAGTATCTGTTGTAAAATTTAGCTCTAGATTCCCTAGATTATATTTAATGTTTAATATGCGGTGCTCAGATTTTGGATTTTCGCTAAAGTAATGTTCCATTTTTTCCTCCCTAATATATAGTTATAAGCATAATTATAATAAACTGATTGAAAGCTTTGTTTCATTATTGATCTGAAGTATGAGCTGCCATATTTAAAAGATCCAGCTCATGCTTAGCTAGCTCCCGTATTTGCCCCGGTGCTAATTTTTCGTCTAAATATAGATTACCCATGCAGATTCGTTTTAAATATACTACCTTTTTACCTACCGCTTCAAACATGCGTTTGACCTGATGAAATTTTCCTTCAAATACTGTAACGTGAACCTCAGATCTATGACAGCTCTTAAGTATGGTCAGCTGTGCAGGAAGGGTAGTAAAATTCTCATTAAGCTTTATACCCTTTTGAAAGACGTCTACATCTTCAAATGTTACTTTACCCTCTATGACAGCATAATAGATTTTTGGCACCTTATTTTTAGGGGACAGAATTCTATGGGCCAATTGGCCATCATTGGTCATAATCAGCAAACCTTCTGTATCCCTGTCCAATCTTCCGACAGGAAAAAGATCAAGATGTTTGTACTGTGAGGGCAGCAGATCTACAACTGTTTGGTGTAGGTTATCCCTTGTTGCTGATATTACCCCAGCGGGCTTATTTAGCATTAAATAATGAAATTTTTTGTATGTTACAGGCTGGTTATCTACCATGACTTCCGCTTTAGTAGGTTCTATTATATACCCTGGATCTTTTATAATACTATTATCTACCAAAACCCTTTGCCCTTTAATTAGAGCTTTTACCTCTTTACGTGACCCTATTCCAGCATTGGATAGAAAACGGTCAAGACGCATTTTTTTCAAAGTCTCCATCCTCCGTTTATATTTTGAAATAAGAATTTAAGGCTGTTAATCCATTGTACTGAGCCCATAGTTATCAATATATTAACATTATGCGCTATTGATAAGTCAAGGAATCAGTTATCATCATTGTATTTCAAGGTTTACAATCTTGTCCAGTAAATTATTGTTTCACACATTATTTATAGATTTCATATCTTGTTATTAGAAAGTAATAGAGGAGGGAGTTTAATGCCTGGACTAGATGCTTTANGTGGAAGATTTCGCGATCAAAAAGAAGAAAGCTTGCTTTTCTTTTTCCTACTATTAGTAATTATTTTCTGCAATTGCGGATTATTTGATGACGGTGACGAGCTATTGTTCTTCTTCTTGCTATTAGTTCTTTTATTTGGAGGAGGCTCTTTCTTCAGAGGATTTGGTGTACAAAGCAAGGATAGTTAATAGAAAAGTAAGAAAAAAGGCCATAGATTAGAAATATAAATCTATGGCCTTTTGTATAAAAATTACCACTTTGCACCGGATGGTTCAGGGCAGTAATTATCCTTTCCCAAGGCTCTAGCATGAACTAAACAACCACAGTATTTACAGGTGGTGTCGTAGATTAGGGAAGGACAAGATTTGCAGATCTTTAATCTATTTTCATAAGTTTCTTTTGATACTGCCATATTTCCGTCAATAAAAGTAGCTTTTAACTTTTCATAGGTTTCATCTATTTTGACCCACACAGAAGCAGTACATCCTTTACATTCTGTCAATTTACTCATATGTCAGTAGCTCCTTTGAAAACTTATTCTATAGCTAAAACTACAACAGATTTAGGTGGCAGATTGACAGAAAGTCCTTTTTGCTCCAGTTTGAAATCATTAAAGGTTGATGGTTGAACCTTATCAGGTTCTTGGAAGGTATTGTGATCCTGCATATTATCTGAGGTCAAAATTCTTCCGGATACCTTATTGGGAACAGCTCCACGAAGTTCAATATCTATAGCTGCTGGACTTTCATGGTGGACATTACATAGGGAAATATGAATAACACCATCGCTATTTTTAGAAGCAGAAGCAGTGACTTGAGGTATTGAACTATCTCCATTGCTGTATTGGGCGCTTTCAAGATCCATAGGAAGTAAGGTAGCATCCTGATGAACCTTGTACATTTCAAATACGTGATAAGTAGGAGTTCGAAGCATTTTTTCTCCCTCGGTTAATATAACAGCTTGGAGAACATTAATGGTTTGAGCTATGTTGGCCATATGCACTCTGTCGGCATGGTTATTGAATATATTGAGATTTATTCCAGCAACCAGTGCGTCACGCAAGGTGTTTTGTTGGTACAAGAAGCCTGGATTTGTTCCTGGCTCTACATCATACCAGGTACCCCATTCGTCTACGATAAGTCCAACTCGTTTATCAGGATCGTACTTGTCCATAATGGTGGAATGCTTGGTTACTAGTTCTTCCATAAACATGGTTTTCTTCATAGTGGTGAACCAATCTTGCTCATCGAAATCCGTAGCTGAACCTTTAGACTGCCAAGTGCCAGGAACGGTATAGTAATGTAGGCTCAACCCATCCATCATTCTGCTAGCTTCTCGCATTAGCACCTCTGTCCAGTGATAGTCAGCTACATTAGGTCCGCAGGCAATCTTGTAGATTCGATTTTCCCCGTAATTTCGTACATAGGTTTGATAACGACGGTATTCATCAGCGTAATACTCAGCTCGCATGTTTCCGCCGCATCCCCAGTTTTCATTGCCAACTCCGAAATACTTAAGGCGCCAAGGCTCTTCACGGCCGTTTTCTTTACGCCAGTTTGCCATAGGAGAAGTCCCATCAAATGTTATGTACTCAATCCATTCCTGAATTTCTTGTACAGTGCCGCTTCCTAGATTACCACATATATAGGGTTCGCACTCAAGGAGCTCACATAATTTCATAAACTCATGGGTACCAAAGTGGTTGTTCTCAATAACGCCACCCCAATGTGTATTGATCATCTTCTTGCGCTTTTCCCTTGGGCCAACTCCATCCTTCCAATGATATTCGTCTGCGAAACAACCTCCTGGCCATCTTAGAACAGGTATGCCCATTTTTTTCAGAGCTTCCAGTACATCATTACGAATGCCATCAGTGTTAGGAATAGGAGAATCTTCACCTACCCAAATACCTTCATATATGCATCTACCTAAATGCTCTGAAAAATGACCGTAGATGTGTCGACTAATTGTAGTGCTGCCCAGATCTCCGTTAATGACTAGCTTATTCTTCATAAGGCAAACTCCCCCTTAATAATATTATTAACAGGTAAGGAATATGTTAATTTCATTATATTAGTATATTTATGGAAAGTCAATAAAATCAACAGAATCTATTAATATGAATTTTTAAATTCTTTACAAATTTGTATAAGCAATTTATAATTTTATTAATGCCTAATATACTAATAACTGTAAAAATTCATATGAAAAGGAGACAGGAAAAAGGTGAGGATAAAAGCAAATGAAGAATGGTTGCCAGTCTACCAAGCTTTAGCAAGCAAAGTAAGATTACAAATTATAAATATTCTTGCTTATGGACCAAAAAATATAAAAGAACTAGCAGATGACTTAGATCTTAGTAGTGCAGTTATGACTATGCACATAAGAAAGTTGGAGAAGGCTGGAATTATTTCTAGCGAAAGAGTAAAGAGCAATGGAGGAATCCAAAAATTATGTAGTTTAGCCATAGATTATTTGGAGATTGATTTTCCTAAAGGACTGGATAAGGAACGAGAATACCACGAGACAATAATACCTGTAGGCCATTATACGGATTTTAATATACTTCCTACTTGCGGTTTGGCCACTCGTGAAAAGGTTATTGGATATTTTGACGACCCTAGATACTTTTTAGATGTGGAAAGAGTAAATGCCAAGATTTTATGGTTTATGAAAGGATATATAGAATATAGAATCCCTAATTACCTAATGCCCAACCAAGAGCTTGATGAGTTAGAGATTAGTATGGAGTTAGGTTCTGAAGCCCCAGGATATAACAATAATTGGCCGTCTAAACTGAACTTCTATATAAATGGAAAGTATATAGGGCAGTGGACCAGCCCTGGTGATTTTGGTGATAAGAGAGGTAGATTTACCCCTACTTGGTGGAGTAGCGACATAAACCAATACGGCTTACTTAAAGTACTCAAAGTTAACCATAAAGGAAGTTGGATGGATGGAGTAAAGATATCAAATGTTACTTTAGAAGAATTAAACATAGGGCAAAAAAATATAGATTTTAAAATTGAGGTTTCAGAAAAAGATGGTAATGCTGGAGGGCTAACAATATATGGAGCAGGGTTTGGCAACTATGATCAGGATATTATAGTCAAGCTGTACTATCGTTAGAAAAAAATTAAGACATATAACCTTTTCTGCTATTAAAATCTAAATTCTGGGTATATTATACTTATACTATAAAATTTAAGAAAAGAATTAATTTTAGTATAATAGAAATATTTGGTTGATGTTTTCGTTGATATGTAATATGATTGAAGCCATAAATATTATTGATAGGAGAGCGTTATATGAGTATGAAAATTGTTGCAGATAGCTGTTGCGATGTTAGTCCGGAAGTTCTAGAGCGAACTAAGGTTAAGCTAGTTCCTTTAACTATTGAGGTAAATGGGAAGAGATTTAGGGATGATAGTGAGTTAGATATTGACAAATTAATAAGTGAGATGAAAAAATCCGACGAAGCCCCTAAAACCGCGTGTCCTTCCCCTCAAGATTTTTTGGATGAATATAAGGGGGATGAAAGTGTCTTTGTAGTTACTATATCATCTAAGCTAAGTGGAACCTATAAAAGTGCTATGCTTGCAAAGGAAATTTTTTTAGAAGAGGTTGGGAATAAGTTTATCCATGTATTCGATTCTTTTAGTGGTTCAATTGGTGAAACCCTGATTAGCCTTAAAATTTCTGAATTAATTCACAAGGGTTTAAGGGAAATGGAAATTGTAGAAAAGGTGAATGCTTATATAAAAGAGATGAAGGCTTTCTTCTCCATTAAATCCCTTGACAATCTGGTAAAGGCAGGTAGAGTAAGCCATATCGCTGCCAAGGTATCTTCAGTATTATCAGTTAGACCTATAATGACCGAAAAGAATGGTGAGATACAGTTATTTGAAAAGGTTATAGGGGCCAAGCGGGTATTTAAAAGGCTTGTAGAAATCATTGGAGAACAGGGTCAAAATTTAGAAGAAAAAATTTTGGGAATAGCTCACTGCAACTGCTTAGATAAGGCTTTAGCCTTTAAAGAGGAAGTGCTAAAGCGGTATAGCTTTAAAGATATAGTAATAGTAAGGACAGGAGGCATAAGCACTGTTTATGCAAACGAAGGAGGCTTAGTCATAGCCTTTTAACATAGGATTTTAGGTTCTTGTAAGATATATTCAATAAAAAAGCACTGTTTTTATAACAGTGCTTTTGACATATTCCAGATTATAAAGATGGAACTACGTTGACAGCTTGAGGGCCACGAGGACTTTCCTCAATGTCATATTCCACACTCTGGCCTTCTTCTAAGGTTTTATATCCATCAACCTGTATAGCTGAAAAATGGACAAATACGTCCTTGCCGTCTTCGCCTACAATAAAACCATAGCCTTTTTGAGAGTTAAACCATTTTACTGTACCTTTCATAAACATACACCTCCTTATGCACTTTATGATCCATTTTGTTTCAATGCATATGAAAGTGTATGTTTACAACTTTCGGTAATGCATTAAAAAACTTAAAAAAGGAATTATGTTTATTATATATTATATCCAGAGAAAGCTCAAGCTATTAAAAAAAATTTCTTAATATGATTTTAATTATTCTATGGTATAATATTTATGATTAATGAGATAAATAGCTATATTTAGCTATCAGTAGGGAAGGGAAAATGAAGGGAAGAAAAATACTTCTATTTATTTGCATAGTTGTATTTATTTATTCTTCGATAAATATATTGGCCTATTTTTATGAAGGTTATAAGAATAAAAGAATGTACCAAGAACTAGAAAAGCTATTTCACACACAAGAGGTCCAATATATAAAGAATCCTGAATCAGAACAGAGGGCTGTATCACTGGATGAAGAAAGGATGTTACAAAAATTTGTACCTTTATTAGAAATTAATCCAGAAGTGGTTGGATGGCTTGTTATTCCTGGGACAATTATTGATTATCCAGTTGTTCAGACTGATAACAATGAGTATTATTTATCCCACGATATAAATGGTAAAAAATCAAATAGAGGCGCTATTTTTATGGATTATCGCAATACTCCCGATGGAAATGATAAGAACACCATATTGTATGGTCATAATATGCGGGATGGATCTATGTTTAAAGATATAACCAAGTTTAAAAATAGAGTTTTTTTTGAACAAAATACTACCATATGGTTTTATACATTAAATGAATTGACCCAATGGGAGATTTTTTCCGCATATGTGACAGAAACAGCGTTTAATTATTTAAGAAAGGACTTCCCATCAGATGAAGATTACTTAGATTATATTAATACTTTAAAAAATAAATCCATGCATAAAAGTGAAGTTGAACTTAATAAGGATGATAAGATCATAACCTTGTCCACATGTAGTTATGAATTCNATGACGCTCGTTTTGTGGTACATGCAAGAAGGATAAAATAACGTAGCAATCGTAGCAATAATGATACTTGGAGGTTAAACTAATGATGGAAGTAGGCATAATAGGTATTAATGGTTTTGGAAAGGTCCATGTTGAAAATGTATTGAAGCTAGCAGCAAAAGGCAAGGTTAAATGTGTAGCATTTGCTGATGTTGAAGTGGATAGACAAGATGAGCAGTACCAGGAATTAATTGCTTTGGATGCAAAGCATTATAGGGATTATAATGAAATGCTAGATAATCATAAGGAATTGGATTTTGTAACTANAGCTACTCCCATTCATTTGCATAAGCCCATGGCAATAGATGCCTTAAATAAGGGGTTTAATGTTTTTTTGGAGAAACCCCCAGCAGTAACTATTCAAGACATAGATGAAATTATTGGGGTTGCAAATAAAAGGGGTCAGTTGTGTGAAGTAAATTTTCAAACTATTACTGGCAAGGCCTTTAGAATTTTGGTTGAAAAACTTAGAAAAGGCCAGTTAGGAGATATTGAAAAAGTAGTGGGTGTTGGCATGTGGAAACGGACACAGGCCTACTACCAAAGAACTCCTTGGGCGGGGAAACTTGTCCATAATAGCAATTATGTTTTGGATGGCTCTATAACCAATCCCCTTGCCCATCTTTTGTATAACTGCCTAATAGTAGCAGGCAGTGGAGATGCATGTACAGCAATTCCTAAGAAAGTACAAGCTGAGCTTTACAAGGGACACCTTATTGAAGGAGAAGATACTAGCTGTATCAGGATAAATACAGTAAACGGCGTTGAAATAATGTTTTATACTACTTTATGTCATACTGGACAGGACGTTCCCTATATCAAGGTATATGGCAGCAAGGGCCAGGCAGTTTGGCACTATAATAATACATTAGAACTTGAATACAATGATGGACCAAGGGAAAGCTATGAATTTGAAGAAGAAGATTTGTTTTTAAATAAGCTTTTAGGATTTATAGAGGCCTTAGAAGGTAAGGATATAGGATTAAATTCTTCTATTCATAAATGTAGAAATTTTGTTCTAGCCTGTAACGGAGCTTTTGAATCCAGCGGTGAAATTATAAATATTCCCGATGAATACCTGACAATAAAACCTGAGGATAATACCATAGCTACAAATATAAAGAGTATAGATAAAATTATTGAAGAGGCTGCAAAGCAAGGTAAGCTTTTTTCTGAAATATCTATTGAATGGGCAGTTCCAACTAGGCCTTTTTCAATGGAAGGCTATAAAAGCTTCCAGCTCTTTAATAACAATTAACGGAGGTTTATATGGATAAATGCTTGGAACAACTAAAGAAATTAACTGGCAATACTTTGGATGAAAATCAAGTTAGAATGATGAGCCCTCTTGTACTAGCGTATATAGGGGATACTATATATGATTTACTGGTTAGAACCTATTTGATTTTGACCAATAAGGTAACTGTACATAATTTACATAACCAAGCCATAAATTTTGTCAATGCTGGTGCTCAGGCTCACACTTTAGAAGCAATTTTCGAAAAGTTGACTGATGAGGAGAAAAACATAGTGCGCAGGGGCAGAAATGCAAAGTCAGGTACAGTGCCAAAGAATGCAGATATAGGTGAGTATAGATACGCAACAGGTTTTGAAGCTTTGCTAGGGTATCTATATCTAACAGAGCAAACAGATCGCCTTATGGAAATAGGGCAGTGGATATTTGAAGAAAATTGATATGGGAGGAAATAATTATGAGTGAGGTCGGCTTAAAAGTAAAACTGTTAAGATATACACCAGAACCGGAAAAGGTTATAGCTATGGCAGCTAAGCTTTGTTATTCTGCTGCCGATATTGATGAACTGGCTCAAGGGATTGAACAAAAAGACCAAGCGAATTTTTTGCAGAGACTAATGGATATGGGTCATCTATCACCAGTGGAACATGTCAGCTTTACTTTTGGGGTTGAAGGTGTTTCTAGAAGTTTGCTTACTCAAATTACTAGGCATCGAATAGCCAGTTTTAGCGTCAAATCCCAAAGATATGTTAGTCAACAGTCTCATGGGACAGAGACTTTTAATTATATTGTCCCTCCTAGGATTAAAGAGTTGGGAGATGAATACGTAGATAAGTTCCAAAAACAGATGAGGCAAATTCAAGTCTGGTATGATGAATGGATTGAGGCTTTGGGCAATCAAGGTGAAAAGTCCAACGAAGATGCCCGTTTTGTATTGCCCAACGCGGCAGAGACCAAGTTTGTTGTGACTATGAATGCAAGGGAGCTTTTGCACTTTTTTAGTCTGCGGTGCTGTAACCGTGCTCAGTGGGAGATTAGAAATCTTGCAATAGAGATGCTGCGACAGGTTAAGGAAATAGCACCTAATTTATTTAAAAATGCTGGGCCAGGGTGTGTGAGAGGCAAGTGTCCCGAAGGCAAAATGACCTGTGGCAAGGCTAAGGAAGTAAGGGAAAAGTTTTTGACCTTATGAGAAAATAGAAGGAGTAAGCTAGCATGAAAAAGGGAAATAAAAAACCTAAAATCAAGCAGGAAACTAAAATAGAAAATAAAATGAATAGGGCAAATGATCTAGATAATGAAAATCAAGTAGAAGGTCGAAACCCTGTATTGGAGGTGTTGCGATCAGGTAGGACTGTGGACAAACTGTTGATTGCACGAGGCAGCAGGGAGGGGTCGATCCTGGAGATTATCCAAAAAGCTAAAGAACAGGGCATAGTAGTGCAAGAAGTGGATAGAAGGAGGCTGGACGAATTATCCCTGACGAATGGGGCGCATCAAGGGGTTATAGCATTTGTCACCCCTTATTCCTATGTAGGAGTAGAGGATATTTTAGCCCGTGCATCAGAAAAAAATGAACCGCCTTTTGTTATAGTCCTGGATGAGATAACAGATCCCCACAATCTAGGGTCTATAATAAGGACCGCAGAATCTTGTGGGGCTCATGGAATTATTATTCCAAAAAGGCGTGCCGTTGGCCTGACTCCAACAGTGATAAAGGCATCAGCTGGTGCTGTTGAATTTATTCCCATAGCCAAGGTAACAAATATTTCGTCTACTCTTGAAAGCTTAAAAAAACATGGCCTGTGGGTAGCAGGTGCAGATATGGAAGGGGAACTGTATACATCTACGGACTTGACAGGTCCTATAGCATTGGTTATTGGAAGTGAAGGCAAAGGATTGGGACGCCTTGTTAAGGAGAAATGTGATTTTCTAGTAAGGATACCTCAAAAGGGGAAAATATCATCTTTGAATGCTTCAGTAGCAGCGGGAGTTTTAATGTATGAAATAGTGAGGCAAAGGGTGGAAAGATAAGAAAAATAGAGGCCTTATAAAGGCAAAGANAGCTTGACTTGTTAGGATTATGTAATGTATAATTGATTTGTTGATATTATTGCGCTTCCTGACTATGGTTGACATTATTGTGGGGGGATCTTGGTGGAGTTAGCTACTGCCAAAGATAAAGCTATGGACTACAATGAGATGCTAGATGAAGAAATAGTTGAACTGGCTTTGAATGGGGATTCATATGCTTTGGAGTATTTGCTGAACAAATATAAGAATTTTGTAAGAGCTAAAGCACGTTCTTATTTCCTTATAGGTGCTGATCGTGAGGATATAGTACAGGAAGGAATGATAGGCTTATATAAGGCTATTAGGGATTATAGGCCAAATAAGCTTTCTTCCTTTAAGGCTTTCGCAGAGCTATGTGTTACGCGGCAGATTATAACTGCCATAAAAACAGCTACTCGTCAAAAACACATTCCTCTCAACTCATATATTTCACTTAACAAGCCTATATATGATGAAGAATCTGATAGAACTCTCATGGACGTTATATCAGGAGTAAGGGTTACAGATCCTGAGGAACTTATAATTAGGCAAGAAGAGTTCACTAATATAGAAAGTGTTATTGAAGAATTGTTAAGCGATTTAGAATGGGAAGTGTTAACATCCTATCTTCAAGGAAAAACATACCAGGAAATTGCCGCTGAATTGGACAGGCATGTAAAATCCATAGATAATGCCTTACAGCGGGTTAAACGGAAGGTAGAACGCTATTTGGAAGAAAGGGATTAATTTTAAAAAAGCAGTTGACAAAATTAATTTTTGCATGTATTATATAATGTGTTCATTAATTCATGTTATTGAACACAACACTCTTAAGCATGCTGATCTTTTCGTTAACAACGAATTGACAACATGCGGGTGTAATTTAATGGTAGAATACCAGCTTCCCAAGCTGGCCGCGTGGGTTCGATTCCCATCACCCGCTCCATATCGCATTTATATTTATAAGCCCATGTAGCTCAGTAGGTAGAGCGCCGCCATGGTAAGGCGGAGGTCACCGGTTCGAGCCCGGTCGTGGGCTCCATTATTATATAATAAACAAAAAGAAACACCTGGCCATGTGTAATTAGAATTTACATAAAAATGACTGTAGCCGGGTCATAAAGGAGGAAAAGAAAAGATGGCTAAAGAGAAATTTGAAAGAACGAAGCCACACGTGAACATAGGAACCATTGGACACGTTGACCATGGTAAGACAACC
>JGI24713J26584_10002408_pt1 | contig 12904 bp, 13 predicted proteins | sample BioPla4DNA1_FD_26584 | JGI IMG/M metagenome (IMG submission 26584) | reverse complement strand
ATAATATTGTGTTTAAGGAGGACAAATGAAATGAATTCACAATTAGAACGATTAGATAATAATCAGGTAAAATTAACCATTGAAGTTGCGGCTGAAAGATTTGAAGAGGGTATGAATTATGCTTTCAATAAGAATAAAAAGTACATTTCAGTTCCTGGCTTTCGTAAAGGCAAGGCTCCAAGACATTTAGTAGAAAAAATGTATGGTCCGGAAATTTTTTATGAAGACGCTGTCAATTATATAATTCCTGGGGAATATGAAAAGGCAGTAGAAGAACATGATTTAGATGTTGTATCAAGACCGGAATTTGATGTTGAAAAAATTGGCAAGGGTGAAAATTTAGTATTTACTGCTGTAGTAACGGTTAAACCAGAAGTAAAATTGGGACAGTATAAAGAAATTGAACTTCCTAAAATAAATGTGGAAGTAACAGATGAAGAAATCAATGAAGAATTAAAGAAAGTTCAGGAAAAGAACTCCCGCCTCTTTACTGTAACGGACAGAGCAGTAAAAGACGGGGATGAAGTTGTTATTGATTTTGAAGGTTTTGTTGACGGAGAAGCTTTTGAAGGCGGAAAAGCGACTGATTATACTCTTAAAATTGGTTCCAGAACTTTTATAGATAATTTTGAAGAACAATTAATTGGAAAAAATCCAGGGGAACAATTAGATGTCAATGTGACTTTCCCGGAAGATTATGCTCAAAAGTCTTTAGCGGGTAAAGCCGCTGTATTTAAAGTAGAAATTAAAGGCATAAAAGAAAAAGAACTTCCTGCTCTTGATGATGAGTTTGCTAAAGATGTTTCAGAATTTGATACATTAGATGAATACAAACAGGATATTAAGGAAAAACTCTTAGAACAAAAGGAAAGCAGAGCAAGAAGAGAAAAAGAAAAAGATCTACTTGAAAAGATNATAGCAAATGCAGAAATGGATGTTCCTGGAGTTATGATAGAAAATAAGATTGATCAAATGCTTCAGGATTTTGAAATGAGGATGGCATATCAGGGACTTCCATTTGAGCAATATCTTCAATTTACGAATCAAACGATAGATGCATTGAGGGATAAATTCCGTCCGGAAGCAGAATTCCAGGTAAAAGCAGGCTTAGTATTAGAGCAAATTGCAAAAGAAGAAAACATTGAAGTGAGTGATGAAGAATTAGAAGAAGAATACAAGAAGCTGGCAGAACAATATAACATGGAATTGGATAAGATTAAAGAAAGTATGGGTGAATCAGGAAGCAAGGCATTAAAGGAGGACATAAAAATCCGTAAAGCAGTTGATCTGGTTGTTGAAAGTGCAGTAGAAAAGTAATATATAAATAAAAGGAGGAATGGTTATGAGTTTGGTACCTATTGTTGTTGAGCAAACCAACAGGGGTGAACGGTCTTATGACATATATTCCAGACTTTTGAAGGATAGAATAATATTTCTTGGGGAAGAAATAAATAATGTGACTGCTAATTTAGTTGTTGCACAGCTTTTGTTTCTGGAAGCAGAAGATCCTGATAAAGATATTTACTTATATATCAATAGTCCTGGTGGTTCTGTGACTGCTGGTATGGCCATTTATGATACGATGCAATATATTAAAGCAGATGTTTCAACCATTTGTATTGGAATGGCTGCAAGCATGGGAGCTTTCTTACTAAGTGGCGGTGCGAAAGGAAAAAGATTTGCAGTACCTAATGCAGAAGTAATGATTCATCAGCCTCTTGGTGGAGCAAGCGGTCAGGCTACGGACATTCAAATTCATGCGGAACATATTTTAAGAATTAAAAAACGCTTAAATAAGCTTTTAAGTGAAAATACCGGCCAACCTCTGGAAAAGATAGAAAGAGATGTTGAAAGAGATTATTTCATGACTGCTGAAGAAGCAAAAGCTTATGGATTGATAGATGAAATCATTAGTTCAAGGAAGGAAATTGAAAAGAAATAAGAGGTGAGTGTATGGCTGGCAGATATGACGAGAAGAAGCAGCTTAAGTGTTCTTTTTGCGGAAAGACCCAGGAACAGGTAAGAAGATTGATTGCCGGACCAGGCGTATATATATGTGATGAGTGTATCGAACTTTGTTTTGAAATCATTGAGGAAGAATTTAATGAACTCCCTGAAAGCAATGAGTTGTCTGATATTCCTACTCCCAAAGAAATTAAGGAACATTTAGATGAGTATGTTGTAGGTCAGGAAAGGGCTAAAAGAGCTTTAGCTGTAGCTGTTTATAATCATTACAAAAGGATTTATTCAGAAAATGGCTACGATGATGATGTGGAATTACAAAAAAGTAATATTTTAATGCTCGGGCCCACTGGTTCTGGTAAAACCCTTTTAGCACAAACTTTAGCCAAAATGATGAATGTACCTTTTGCTATAGCAGATGCTACTTCTTTAACTGAAGCAGGATATGTAGGTGAAGACGTAGAAAATATTCTTCTAAAGCTGATTCAAGCTGCAGATTATGATATTGAAAGAGCAGAACATGGGATTATCTATATCGATGAGATAGATAAAATAGCAAGAAAATCAGATAACCCTTCCATTACCAGGGATGTAAGTGGTGAAGGGGTTCAACAGGCCCTTCTTAAAATTCTCGAAGGCACTGTGGCTTCTGTTCCGCCGCAAGGTGGCAGAAAACATCCTCATCAGGAATTTATACAAATTGACACGACCAATATTCTGTTTATCTGTGGAGGCGCTTTTGACGGCATAGAAAAAATTATAGAAAAGCGTATTGGAAAAAGCGGCTTAGGTTTTGGTGCAGAGGTAAAAAGTAAAAAAGAGAAAAATATTGGGGAAGTTTTAACTCATTTATTACCCCAGGATTTGCTTAAATATGGTTTAATTCCGGAATTTATAGGTCGTGTTCCAGTGATCGTTTCCCTGGATGACCTGGATGAAGATGCTTTAGTTCGCATATTGACTGAACCTAGGAATGCACTGATAAAGCAATATAAAAAGCTTTTTGAAATGGATGACGTTATTTTGGAATTTGAAGAGGAAGCAATCAGGTTAATTGCTAAAAAAGCAATTCAGAGGGAAACTGGTGCAAGAGGTCTCAGGGCTATATTAGAAGAATTAATGACGGATGTTATGTATGAAATACCATCTACTAAAAATGTAGAAAAGTGTATTATTACAAAGGCCACCATTGAGAAAAAAGAAATGCCACAATTAATTATTAATGAAAATAAACAGCCCATAAAGAAGAAAAGGAAGAAAAGAGCAAACAGAGGTGAAACTGCTTAAGAAAAAGATGCATAAACTGCATCTTTTTTCTTTTATCTTTGTAATAAAAAGCCTGCTATTGAGCATACTAAAGCTATAGTATTTATGCACGATAGGAGGCCGTTAAGTGAGTAGTGTATTGATTATCATACAATTTGTATTTTCAGTAATTATTGGAATCTATTTTTTAGTTCTTTTAAAAAACCAACAAACAACGAAAATATCCATTGGGAAAGAATCAAAAAAAGAACTGGAAAAATTGAAAAACTTAAGGTTAATTCATTTGACAGAACCCTTGTCTGAAAAAACACGGCCAAATTCTTTTAAAGAAATAATAGGTCAGGATGACGGATTGAGGGCTTTAAAAGCAGCTTTATGTGGACCTAATCCCCAACATGTTATTATTTATGGTCCTCCAGGCATAGGAAAAACAGCTGCTGCCAGGGCGGCATTAAATGAAGCCAAAAAGATTCCTTTTTCTCCTTTTAAAGAAGATGCTCCTTTTATTGAAATGGATGCTACCACCCTTAGATTTGATGAAANGGGAATTGCGGATCCATTAATTGGTTCTGTTCATGATCCAATTTACCAGGGAGCTGGAGCTTATGGAGCAGCAGGGATACCTCAACCAAAGCCTGGTGCTGTGACGAAAGCCCATGGAGGCGTATTGTTCATTGATGAAATTGGAGAATTACATCCAATTCAAATGAATAAACTTTTAAAAGTTTTAGAAGACAGAAAAGTTTATTTAGAAAGCGCTTATTATTCTTCTGAGGATCCTAATATCCCCAGTCATATTCATGATATTTTTCAAAACGGGCTCCCTGCAGACTTCAGACTGATAGGGGCGACAACCAGAAGCCCAGAAGAGATTCCNCCAGCTATCCGTTCCAGATGTACGGAAATATTTTTTCAGCCCTTAACCCAGGAAGATGTGAAGCAAATTGTAAAAAATGCGGCAAAAAAAGGGGCTTTTTCCCTGGATGAAGGGGTTGCAGAATTAATTTCTACTTATGCGAATAATGGCCGGGACGCAGTGAATATTTTACAAACTGCTGGCTGCGTGGCCATAATGGAAAACAGATCAGATATTACAATTAAGGATATTGAATGGGTTATAGAATTCGGACAGTATAACAAACGATTAGATAAAAAGATTTTTTCAGAAAAAAGAATTGGTTCAGTTAACGGGCTGGCTGTCTATGGGATCAGGATGGGNGCTTTGCTGGAAATAGAAGTAACTGCTCAAAAGGCAGAAGAAAAATCTAAGGGCAGCTTAAAAGTAACAGGAATCATCGAAGAAGAAGAATTTAATAAAAATAATGGTAAGATGAAAAGAAGAAGTACAGCTTTTGCTTCTGTTGAAAATGTTTTAACAGTAATGAAAAATGTTTTTGATATTCCATATAAGGNTTATGATATTCATATTAATTTTCCAGGTGGGATGCCTGTAGATGGGCCTTCAGCGGGAGTCGCAATATTTATTGCTGTCTATTCAGCGATACTTAAAAAACCAGTATCGGCTAAGATAGCAATGACAGGCGAGCTTTCTATCCGTGGTAATATTCATCCTGTTGGGGGTGTTCATGCAAAAATAAATGCTGCAAGAGAAGCTGGAATTGAAAAAGTATTTATTCCTTTAGATAATTGGCAGGAAACATATAAAAATTATGCCATAGAAGTGATAGCCGTAAAGAATATAGAAGAACTGGTGAAACAGGTATTTGAAAAGCAAAATGATGATATTATTGTAAAAACAAAATCAGCCGAGGTTTTAACGGCACAAGGAATTTGATTGTACAATTCCTTAAAAAGAGCATCATTGTAAAAAGAAAAGATATTGATGGAAATTTGTAATTATATATTGAGAATATAATTTTAAATATGATATAATTTTTAACATATAAAACTAATGTAAACCAATGGAGAAATACTTTCATTGGTTTTTAATATTACTATAGACAGACAGGGGGGTAATACTTCTGGTTATCGAGCAGGCGCAGTTAAAAGATTTGGTAGAGATTCTTTTACTTCAAAAACAAGCCTATATTAGTGAAGCAGAGCTATATGGCGATTTCAATATGCTCCCGCTAGTTGAANCTTTAGATGAAATTGAGCAAGAGTTTTCCACATATTTATTTTTAAAGGCAATTATTAATGGGGTTATCATTGGTTCAGTAAGGGCTTATCAAGAGGGCGACACTTGTTATATAGGAAGACTTGTAGTACATCCAAAATTTCAAAGACAAGGGATTGGAACCAGACTTATCAGGGAAATAGAATCTATCTTTAGAACTTGTAGAAGATATGAAATTTTTACTGGTCACAAAAGCATTAGAAATATTAATTTATACAAAAAATTAGGATATAAAGAATTTCAGGTTAAAGAGGTAAGTCCAAATCTCCAGTATATTTATATGGAAAAAATAAATGAAAATTTACAAAGCAATATTGTTTAAAGGAGGCGTAGAGAAGAAGACGGCTCCTTTTTTTGTGAAAAAAGTAGCTGGAAATTAGACGTTGAAGATTAAAAAAGAAGAAAGAAAAAAGAAAGTTGGAATTAGGAAATGGAAATAAAATACATAATAAAATCTGATTTGACAAGTGTCGATAAAATAAGCATAATTACTATAGACACTAGATGTGGGGTGAAAATATGACGAGAAAAACGGATAATATAATACAAATACCTTTGGTTGCATTAAGAGGTCTTACAGTTTTTCCAAAAATGATATTGCATTTTGATGTGGTTCGTCAAAAATCTATTAAAGCTTTAGAAGAATCTATGGTAAAAGGAGAGCCTATTTTTCTTGTTGCTCAAAAAGAGGTTGAAATAGAAGAACCAGATATAGAAGATTTATATACAGTCGGAACTATCTCCCATATTAAGCAGATATTAAAGCTGCCGAATAATGCGATTCGTGTCTTGGTGGAAGGACATGAAAGGGGAAGAATTATAAGTTTTAAGCAAAAGGATCCTTTTTTTCTGGTGTATGTAGAAAAAGATAATAAAACAAGAAAAATGAATACTGATAGTGACAATTTAAATGTAAAAGCACTTTTAAGATTAGCTGCGGAAACGCTTGAAGATTATGCCAGAATAAATAACAGAATTTCTCCGGATACACTTAACAGTATTATTTCGATGGAGAAGCCGGGGGAAATGGCAGATGCAATTATATCCAATATCCATTTAAAATTAGAGATTAAACAACAGGTTTTAAGTGAATTTGATGAAGAAAATCGGTTAATGATGGCAATAGAGATACTTAAATCTGAAATTGAAATCATGGAAGTACAAAAAGAAATTTTAGAAAAAGTTAAAAAGAAAATTGATAAATCTCAAAGAGAATATTATTTGAGAGAACAGTTAAAAATAATTCAAAATGAGTTGGGAGATAAGGACGGAATTCAAGCCGAGGTTGATGAATATAGAGCAAAACTGGAAAGGCTTAGTCCGCCACAAGAGGTAAGAGAAAGAATTGAAAAAGAGCTTGATAAAATGATAAAAATGCCTTCAAGTTCAGCAGAAAGTGCAGTTGTAAGAAATTATATTCAGTGGCTGTTGGACCTTCCCTGGACTCAGGAAACGAGAGAAAGTATCAGCATTGATAAAGCTGAAAAGATATTAGAAAAAGACCACTATGGTTTAGAACAGGTTAAAGAAAGAATTCTGGAGTATTTATCTATAAGAGCGCTTTCGCCTGAGGCAGACAGCCCCATTATATGTCTGGTTGGACCACCGGGCGTAGGAAAAACTTCTATTGCGCATTCTATTGCAAAAGCTCTTAACAGAAAATATGTTAGAATTTCACTCGGAGGCGTAAGGGATGAGGCTGAAATAAGAGGGCATCGCAGAACTTATGTTGGTGCACTCCCGGGCAAGATTATTCAGGCTATGAAAAATGCAAAAAGCAAAAATCCTTTAATGCTTTTGGATGAAATTGATAAGATGAGCAGTGATTTTAGGGGAGATCCTGCATCTGCATTATTAGAGGTTTTGGATTCAGAGCAAAATTCTGCTTTTGTAGATCATTATATAGATATGCCTTTTGATTTATCAAAAGTTTTATTTTTAACAACGGCCAATACTCTTGATACAATTCCTAAGCCCTTACTGGACAGGATGGAAGTTATCCGCATATCTGGTTACACAACAGAGGAAAAATTCCATATTGCGAACAATCATTTAATGGATAAGCAGTTGAAAAAGAACGGGCTTAAAAAATCCCAAATTCGTATCGATAAAAAAGCCATTGAAAGTATTATCATTTATTATACGAAAGAAGCTGGTGTCAGACAGTTAGAAAGAATGATAGGACAACTATGCAGAAAAGTAGCTAAAGAAATCATTAAAGAAAATAAAAAAATGGTCCGCATTACCGAATCCAATTTGGAAAAGTATCTTGGGAAGAAGAAGTACAGACTAAATAAAATTATTGAAGAAGCAGAAGTGGGCATAGCAAGAGGACTTGCATGGACACCTGCAGGAGGAGATACGCTTTCTATTGAAGTCAATACAATGAAAGGGACAGGAAAATTCGAGTTAACGGGTCAATTAGGAGAAGTTATGAAAGAGTCAGCAAAAGCGGCAATTAGTTATATCCGTTCAAAGGCTGAAGATTTTGGGATTGATGCTGATTTTTATAAAACGAATGACATTCATATTCATGTTCCGGAAGGGGCTGTCCCCAAAGATGGTCCATCAGCAGGAATTACAATGGCAACAGCTATGATTTCTGCACTCACAAATATGCCTGTGAATAATTATGTTGCAATGACTGGGGAAATCACCCTTAGAGGAAGAGTTTTACCTGTTGGAGGTTTAAAAGAAAAAATTCTTGCTGCTAAAGCAGCAGGGATAAAAAAAGTTCTGATTCCTGCAGAGAATGAGGTGGATTTGCAGGAGATTCCTGATTCGGTTAAAAATAATCTGGAGATTGTGCCCGTAAAAACGATGAATGAAGTCTTAATGCATGCGCTGATTAATCCTATTGAAAAAAAAGAAAGAGCCGATAATAATGAATTTACTATTTCCAAAGAAATCTTTAATTCACAAGATAGTAATGAAATGATACATCCAAGTTAATAAAAAAATTTTATTATATAAAGGAGGAAGTATGGAAGTCAATAATGTAAAATTAGAGCATGTCTGTGGAAATGCGAGTCAATTTCCGGACACGAATTTAAATGAGATTGCTTTCGCTGGCAAGTCTAATGTAGGGAAGTCCTCCTTGATTAATGCATTAGTGAATCGTAAATCCTTAGCAAGAACGAGTGCCCAGCCAGGTAAAACCCAAACGATTAATTTTTATAATGTGGAAGGAAAGTTATATTTTGTTGACTTACCAGGTTATGGCTATGCAAAGGTTTCTGCACAAGAAAGAGAGCGTTGGGGTAAATTTATTGAAAGCTATTTAGTGAATCGAAAACAATTAAAACAAGTGGTTTTATTAATAGATATTCGGCACAAACCGGGAGAAAATGACAAATTGATGTACGAATGGCTTCGCTATTATCAAAGTAACATATTAGTTGTAGCAACCAAAGCGGATAAGATAAAAAGAAGTCAGTACCAAAAACATTTATCGATAATTCGCAAAGAGCTGGGTATGGACAGTAGCGATATCTTAATTCCTTTTTCATCGGTCACAAAACAAGGTAAGAAAGAGATATGGGATCTATTTGAGCAGTGGCTTTTAATTGAGGAATAAAAATAATTATTAACAGCAAACTTTCGTTAAAAAAGCACGTATATAAGTATATAAATTCTACAGTAACTTATGGAGCAGTTTATTAAAAAGGAGGGATTCCATGAAGAAAAAGTTATGTTTGTCCAATAGAGATAAAAAATTTGCGGGGGTATGTGGCGGTATAGCTGAGTTTTTTGATATTGATGCAACTTTAGTGCGAATTTTTTGGGCTTTACTCACTTTGATGTCAAGTATAATTCCAGGAATAATCCTTTATCTTATTTGTTGGGCGATTATGCCTATGCCTGATGACTATAAAGATATGAGATAATAGAAGATAATGAAAGATTAGAAAAGATTATGTAAGAAAACAAATAATAAAAGAAAAAAATGTCCGATACTTCGGACTTTTTTTTTAAAAAAACTATTGAATAGTAAGTAAAATATAGTTAGAATATGATTATGGACAAATATTTAGTAAAGGGGTAATATTATGAAAAAAACGAAAGCTATCCTAGGTTTACCAATTATTAGCATATCAACAGCTGAAAATGTGGGGAAAGTCAACAATTTAATTGTTAATGGGGCGGATGGTACTGTTGACTACATTTTAGTAGAAACAGGGGATAAAGCCATTAATTCATTAGTAATTTCAACAAGAGATATTATTGGTGTGGGAGAGTATGCTACAACGATTGATAATGAAGGTGTAATGATTGATATTAGTAGTGTACCGGATGCGATCGATTTACTCCAAAAGAATGTTCAAATAAAAAATACCAGCATATTAACCAAAAATGGTAATTTAATTGGAAAGAGCGGAGACTTTTTCGTAGATGAAGATTTTAATATTGCTGCATTGGAATTTATTGAAGAAGGAAATTCAGATGAAGTAAAATTAATTCTTAGAAAAGACGTAATTACTTTTGGTAAAAATTTAATTGTGGTTGAAGAAGATATTGAAGACAGAATATTAGATTCAGAAGATGAATTATTTTCAGATGAAAAGTCAAGTTTTTTCATAGATCCGATGAAGAAGGCATTGTAGAATCTGCTGGTGTTCTTGAATATTCACTAGATGTCGATGAAGGGCAGGAAGAATTTATTGAAAAAGAGCCGGACATGATGACAATGTCTTTTGAGGATGAAGATTCTTTTGATGATAATTTAATAAAAGATGAAAGTTTAGAAGAAAAAGAAGAAAGTTTAGAAGAGGTAAAGCAAGCGGATATAGAGTCTGTTAAAACAGCAATAGCAGAAGCCATTGCTGCAGCAGAAGCAGAGATAAAAGTTGAGGAAGAAGTCCTCGAGGAAAAAACGGATGTTGATATTGCAGTAGAAGAAGCCGAACTGGCAGTAGAAGAGGCTGTAGTAGCAGCAGAATCTGTAGCAGGTTTAATAGAGNCGGTAGAGGATGAAGTTGAGGAAGACATTAAAGAAGGGAATACAGAAGAATTCGTTGAAGAAGGATCAGCAAAAGAAACAGAATCAGAAGAGGCTGCTGAACAGACAGAAGAACAAGCAGAAATTGAAGAAGAGATTGTTGCGGCAAATATTATGTCCGAACCATATAACGAAGAAGAGACAGAAAAATTATCAGAAAAAGAATTTTTCTATATTGATATGGATGAGGATATGATGGATGAAGATCAAATCGAGACCATTAATCTTGATGAAAATATTTTAGATTTTGAAGATGAAGATTCGCAACTCGAATTCGATTTTAATAATAACGACTTGGATTTTAATTATGTTTCGGATGATTTGCCCAATGAAGTATTTTATAGCTTTGGAAAAGATAAAGATAAAGAAGATGAAGAAGATGGCTTTATGTCCCGCATTATGAAAAAGATGCAAGAAGCAGGTAATCCTATTGATTTAGAGAGGAATAAACAATTAGATGGTGTATTTGAACAAAAACAAATAGAATTCTTAACTGGTAAAACAATCACCAAAGATATTGTTACCGATAGTGGCAAAGTAATAGCTAAAGCTGGAGAGTTAATTAGTGCAGAAACAATAACAAATGCTAAGAAAAATGGTAAACTGATCGATGTGATTATGAATTGTAAGTAAACATGTTTACTTTTTTTTTAGAGAAAATTACTCCTNGCGGCAGAATATTCATAAAATATTTGTAAAAAACTATTGAATATTGTTGTAATATAGCTAAAATAGAATTATAGAGATAATTAATCGGTAAAGGAGTAAAACTATGAAAAAATCAAGTACGCTTATCGGATTAACTGTCGTCAGCTTAGCTACTGCTGAGAAAGTCGGTAACGTGAGCAGTTACTTAGTTAATGCCGAAAAAGGTAGAGTTGATTATTTAGTGATTGAAACCGACCATGAAATGATGAATTCGTTTGTTATTTCCACAAAAGATGTCCTTCGTGCAGGTAATAATGCAGTTATGGTAGAAAATGAAGATGTAATGCTGGATAATAGAAGCGTAGCTGACGCCATAAAGTTATTTCAAAAAAATATTCAAATTAAGGACACAAATATTCTCACGGATAAAGGAAATTATCTTGGAAGGACAGGCGATTTTTATATTCACGAAGAAAGGTTTGACATTACCGGCTTAGAGTTAATTCCGAGCGATGGTGGAGCAAGCAAAATCATTCCTAGTAAATATGTAATTATATATGGAAAAAATACCATCATTGTAAAAGATGAAGCAGTACATAATTTGTTAAACTCCGAAGATGAATTTGAGGATGAATATCAGGAAGTAGAGCAGGTATCTTTTTTCATGGGTCCGATGAAAAAGACAGCATAGATGCTAAAGAACCTGAAATGGATAATTTAGACAATGAGCTGTCTTTTGAGGATAGGGAAACACAAATCATTTTAAATGATGTCATTATTGATGAAGATGAAGAGTTAACTAATCATTTAAGCTTTAACTCTCCAATAACAGATGAATTTGAACAAAATGAAAATGAATTAAGTGAGGATTTTTCTTCTTTAGAAGAGCAGGACAGCAATTTGACTTTTGATTCTACTGTATTGGAAGATGAAAACATCGATCTGAATCAAAATGAAATTAGTTTAGAAGAAGAAGCCATTACTTTAGACCAGGAAGTTCAAAGTGAATTACATTTTGAAGAAGAGACAGACACTATGGATGAGCCTCTGTTAGAAGATGACGAAACGAAAATGACTTTAGAAGAAATGATACAAGAAACTTTACAGAGAGAGGGTTTAATTGCTCCTGGCGAAAAGTTTAGTTTAGACGATGTAGAACCAGTTGATATTGATTATGATTTACTGCTCCAGCAGCAGAACAGTTTTAATTTTGGAGGGGACAATCAGTCTGAATCTGATTTATTGGATGATGATGATGATGACGACAGTATGGATTTAGGCAATGATTTTGCTGATGATTCAGATGATGATGACGAAGAAGTTAAAGCAAGTAATTTATTATTTGCAGATGAAGAAAAATCAGCAAATAATAAATTAAGTGATAGTTTACTTGATTTTGACAGTAATGATTTTGAGCTTAGTTTTGATGGAGAAAAAAGTCTGGAAGACACCGAAGATGCTGATAACGCTTCATATAGTTTACTGATGAATGATGAAAATGAGGAAGACGATATTAATGATGATTATGCTAGTAGTTTCGGAAGTTTCTTTGATGACATTGGTGCAGAAAAGAATTCCGAACAAGAATTAATTGATAAGGTCTTAAAAGATATTCAGGCAGCAGATTCTGGTGCTGGATATGATGAACTGGGTATGGAATTTTCAAAAAAGGATAGTGTTTTCGAAAAGAAACAAACAAAATATTTAACGGGTAAAAGAGTGACAAAAGACATCCGTAATGAACATGGGGAAATCATTGCTAAGGCTGGGGATGTTATTGACGAAAAAATTATAAAAAACGCTAAACGGCAAGGAAAATTAATTGAGTTGATTATGAATTCTAATTAATTAGAAGAAGATTTAGAAGAACGCATATATTGCGTTCTTTTTTT
>JGI24713J26584_10002401_pt1 | contig 12925 bp, 8 predicted proteins | sample BioPla4DNA1_FD_26584 | JGI IMG/M metagenome (IMG submission 26584) | reverse complement strand
CTATTCAATGAAAACTGCTACTAAAAAGCCAGATACTTGCTTAGAAATACAACTATAAATACAGATATTGTGTAGGATAAAAGGGCTGCCCTCAGGGTATGTCCATGGTCCTTTACTCCTATGGAGCCAAAGTATAGTGCCATGGTGTAGAATATGGTTTCAGAGGATCCCATCAAAATTGATGCTGTAATGCCAGGTAAGGAATCTGGTCCATAATGGCTTATGATGTCCTTTACTACCCCTAAGGCACCAGAGCCTGATAATGGCCTTATGAGAACTAGGGGTAGTATTTCTTCTGGAAATTTCAAAAACTGGGTTATAGGACTTACTAGGTCTATTAGCATATCCAAGGCCCTAGAGCCTCTAAATATGCCAATGGCTATGAATATGGCTATTAAGTTGGGTATTATTTTAAAGGCAGTTTTTAACCCTTCAAGGGCTCCTTCAGTAAAGGCATCATATATGTCTACATTCTTTAAATAGCCGTGAACTACAATTATAATAACTAAAAGGGGTACTATGCCCAGGGAGATTATATCTAGCATTTTCTTCTCCTTTCAAATATTTTACCTATTATTATGGCTACAATTGTAGACAAAGNAGTTGCTAATAGAGTNATTCCTATAATATCTGTAGGGGCTTTTGAACCATAGTCATGCCTTAGCTTNATGACTGTAAGGGGAACCAGCTGCAGGGAGGACATGTTTATTATCAAAAACATGGCCATGGCATTGGTGGCTCTGCCCTTGTGGGCATTTAAACTGTCCAGCTCCCTTATGGCCTTGAGCCCAAAGGCTGTGGCACCATTTCCTACTCCAAACATGTTAGCTATGAAATTCATTAGCATCCATCTTTCCGCCGGATGGTTTGCTGGCACCTCGGGGAAAATAAATCTGACTAAGGGCCTAAAGACCTTTGATATGGCCCTTATTAAGCCAGATTTTTCAGCAATGTTCATAATGCCCAGCCAAAAGGCCATTACTCCCATAAGGCTTATGCCAAAGGTGACCCCTTCTGTAGCCTGATCTATGATTATATTGTTTATATCCCCTAAATTTCCAGTAAGGGCTCCATATAGGATGCCAATGAATACTAATAAGAACCAGATAGTATTTATCATAAAAAAACCCCTTTCATAGAAATATATGAAAGGGGTTGGCAATTTATGAGCTGGTTAGTGGACGGATTTCTCCTGTCTCCACCTTGACCTCCTTGCCCTGGTTAAAGGAATATATAAAGCTTTCCTTTACTTCCTTCTCTTTAATTTTCTCTAAAGCTTCCTTATATATTTCAATCTGCTTCCTGTATTTATCTGCCAGCTCCTCTATATTATCTGATGATATGAAATCAGTCTTATAGTCCAGGAGGATAAGGTGGTCATCTTCCTCAAAATAGCAGTCTATTATTCCCTGTATAAGTATCTTTTCATCTATATTTTCAATACCTTCTATTACTTGATCCGCCCTCTTATGAAGAACAAAGGGTACTTCCCTGTGGACTGCTGGGGATGCCAGCATTCTTTCACCTATAGGGCTTTCAAAGAAGGCCCTGATCTTTTTCACATCTACCACCTGGGCTTCTTCCCGGCTTATGAAGCCTTTTGCTACCATATCCTCTATTTGCTCTAATATAGCTTCCTCTGTATCCACCTTATCCAGGTCTATATGCTGCATAACGAAATGTACTATGGTACCTACTTCTGCTCCTGTGAAAGTTTTTGCCCTATCTGACAGCTTTGGAAGCTTCAGCATGGAAGGTATCTTTATATTTAGCCTGTCTATATCCTGCCTTGAAAAGTCCCTTATATCTGTTACCCCAATTTTTGAAGGTATTTTGCTTCCTTCTTCATATTTATAATTCCAGTCAAGCCTGTCCCTAACCAGATGAGCAAATTCAGAAGCTTCATCTCTTTTAAAATTTATAAGCCTGTCCATATATTCATTCTGGGAAACTTTTTCGCTATCAGCCCTAATATCAAGCTCTGTTCTCTTTAATACCTCTATAGTCCACGTTGGATTTTCTGTATTTTTAAATATATTTTCATTTATTGTTAATCCATATAAGTTTCTTAACTTTTCACCATCTCCATGTATGTATAAGGAGCTGCATATCCAATCAAGGAAGTTTTTACCACTTACCAGATTATAAAATTTTGGTCCCGTAGACCACCTGCCACATTCTTTTTCTATGTCATCTACTGTACCTACCAGAATAAGCTTATCCATTGCTCTTGTAAAGGCTACATACAGTATTCTCATTTCTTCACTTAAAGTCTCCAGTCTAATCTTATCTCTTATAGATATCCTGGGAAGAGAATCACAATAGGCTCTGTTTTCAACATCTACAAATCTGGGACCCAGACCAAAGTCCTTATGGAGTACAATGGCATCCTTTGTATCTTCAAGATTAAATCCCTTGCCAAGGCCTCCCACTATTACTATGGGGAACTCCAGGCCCTTACTATTGTGGATACTCATTATCCTTACAACATTGTCCTTTTCTCCAAGGGTTTTAGCTGTGCCCATGTCCACACCTATTTCCTGCAGCCTGTCTACAAATCTAACAAATCCAAACAGGCCTTCCTGTGACATATTTTCAAATTTCTTTGCCCTTTCAACCAGTATCCTCATATTTGCCTGCCTCTTATTGCCACCAGGCATTGCACCTACATAATAATAGTAGCCAGTTTCAATTAATAGCTTCCAGATAAATTCATCAAGCTTAAGATACCTGGCTTCATTAGCCCAATAGCTTATTTTTTCCATAAAATCCTTAAGCTTTTTCTGTAAATCATCATCCTTTTCTTCCATATACCTGTTTACAGCATCAAAGTAGCTTCCCTTTTTACCTGCCAAACGAATTCTTGCCAGCTCATCCATGGTAAAGCCTCCAATGGGAGACCTCATGGTACTTATTAAGGACCTGTCCCGCCTTCTATTGTCTATAACCCTTAACAGGTCCATAAAAATCATTATTTCCACTGAATCAAAATATCCACTTTTATCGTCTAAGTATGCCGGGATACCATTTTTAATAAAGGTGTCCATATAGACAGAAGCCCAGTCCCTAACAGTTCTTAGTAAAACTACAATATCCCTATATTCTATTTTTTTATACTCCCCTGTTTTAGGATTGTAGGTTTTCCTTCCTATCAGGTCCTTTATTCTATTGGCTACAAAGGCTGCCTCCAGCTCCATCTTTTCCAAGCTATCAAAATCATCTTCCATCTCTTCATTTTGGTTTTCCTCTTTATCTTCATTCAAGGACAATATATTCAGTTCAATGGTAGGATCGTCTATTTTCTCATATTCTGCCCCTTTGTATAAGTAAGCCCTTTCATCATAATCAATTTCCCCAAAGGCCTTGGACATTATATTTTTAAATATAAAGTTTACCCCTTCAATTATTTCATCTCTACTCCTGAAGTTCTTGGCTAAATCTATTCTTCTATTGAGACTATTCTCTTCTGTACTATAGTTTTCATATTTTTCAACAAATAGGGAAGGGTCAGCAAGCCTGAATCTGTATATGCTTTGCTTCACATCCCCTACAAGAAATAGATTGGCATCCTTTTTAATTTTCTTTATTATGGTTTCCTGAACCAGGTTAATGTCCTGATATTCGTCTACAAATATATAGTCATACCTATTTGATATATATTTTCTTATACCTTCATCTTCCAATACTTGAAGGGCATAGTGCTCAAGGTCATTGTAGTCCAGAATACCCCTTTCCCTTTTCCTTTGGGAAAATGCCTCTGAAAAGGAGGCTACAAGTTCATGTAAATACTTCATCATGGGATACAGCTTCCTTACTTCTGCTACATATTCATCAATATCTTTACCAAATATATCTTTCTTAATATGATCAATTATTTTCTTATACTTATTCCTTAAATCTTTTACCTTATCCTGTAATTTTTCATCTACACCATCTTTCTTACCAGTTCTAGCAAGACTCTTATATTCTATCCCTTTTATTTCCTCATTAAATAAATCCAGATCTTCAAGGGCTGCCATAAGTTTTTCTATATTATCTGTATCTGCCTTTAAGGCCTCAATGTACTTTGCTGGCCCATTTTCCATATTGGCTATTTTTAGGGCATCATTTACATAATCCTTAGCCTTTAACAGTTCAATCTTTATATAGTCCTTTAGGCCAACTATCCAACTGCTCTTCTTAAACCTGTCCACATCAGTATCAAATTCCTCCACCTTTTCCTTCAGCCAGTCCAGGGGATGGGGCCTACTTTGTATAAAATCATATATATTTAAAATAAGCCTTTCTAAATTCCTGTCTTCTCTGTTGTCTCCAAAGCCTTCAACCAATTGAACAAAATCCTTATCAAGCTTTCTGTACTCCTCCTCCAGTACTTCTTCAATGGCCTCCTGTTTTAGTATTTGAACTTCTCCTTCGTCACCTATCCTAAAGTCAGGATCCAGGCCTAGATAGTAAAAGTTTTCCCTGATAATTTTCAGGCAAAAGGAATGCAGGGTGGATATGGACGCCCTATTTAGCAGCATTAGCTGTTTTCTAAAATATGCTTCCTTTTCCTTCCCTTCTTCTATACCCTTGTTTATGGCTTGTGATATCCTTTCCTTCATCTCGCCGGCTGCTGCTTCGGTAAAGGTGACAACCAGCATCCTATCTATGTCTATCATGTCCTCTACTAAAAACTTTATTATCCTTTCCACCATGACAGTAGTTTTCCCGGAGCCTGCAGCCGCTGAAACCAGGAGGTTGCTTCCCCTTGCATTTATAGCCTCTTTTTGTTCATTAGTCCACTTTGTCACTCTGTTCACCTCCATAGCTTTCCTTTAATTTCTTCAGTACTTCTTCATCTTTAAGTTTCCTTATGTTCTTGAAGGTATTTCCCTCAAACCACATATCAAACTGGCATATTGCATGGTTGTCACAGTAGCGGCAGCTTACAGACCCATCGTACTTATAAGGCTCCAGGCTGATATTTCCATTTAATATGTCACTTACCTTTTCCTTAATAAGCTCCTTTACATGCCTTATCAGGTATTTCAGGTCTTCCTCTTCTATAACTGAAGAACCATCACGAAAGCTTCCAGCCTTAGTGATATTTACAGGTATAAAGGGAGACCATTTTCCCTTCTCAGTGATCATATCCATTGCCTTAGCTATATCTATATCCTTAACCAGCCTTCCCTTTAATTTAAGTGTACTCATAAGGGTTCTTTCCATATCCCCAGCATTGTTTTTGTTTATAGGTATTTTGGGATCATCTATCTTAAAATAGAATATTCCTGCAGGATATAGGTCTTTCTTTGCCAGAATTTCCTTATTGGCCAAGAGGGCATCAAGATAAACAATAAGCTGTATTTCAAAGCCATGGTATACATCAGATAATTTAAAGTCTGCATTACCAGTTTTATAGTCTATAACCCTGACATAGGCTTTATCTCCATCTTCATACAAGTCAACCCTGTCAATTTTGCCCCTAATCTTAACCTGCCCTTCAGGCAGATCTATGCTTATTGGGGAAAGGCCACTATCTGGATTATCATCAAATTCCACCTCAAACCTATCTGGCCTGAATTTGCCAGCCTTAATTTGTTCCACCATTATCCATGCAGCCCTTTTACCTATCCTTCTAAGCTTATTTGTCATATATTTATATCTATGGGTACTGGATAAAACTTCCGGCTTAAAGGCTGGCAGTATCTGGTCCAATATCTCATCCGCCAAATCACCACATTTATCCTTATCAAGGTCCTCCCACTTGATTCCTTCATTATGGATCTTCTTTCCAAATTCTTCAATTACCTTATGCAGTATGGTTCCTACATCATATCTTTCCAATCTGTTAGTTAATCTGTCTTCAGGCCTTAATCCATATTCTATAAAATAGCCAAAGGGGCATCTGACATATTGCTGTATCCTGGATATGCTAATTTTATCAGCTGGATTATACAATTCCTTTACATACTCCCTTGCTATGTTTTCAGGCTTGTTGTTGTAGAAAAAACTATCTGCTATGGCTATTAAATTTTCCTTCCACTTATGGCTATTATAGTACCAGTCGTAAACATCCCACCATATATCCTGTATGGAGCCTATATCCAGATCCTTCCTTATATTTTTCAAAAGGTGTTTAAAGGTAGGTAGGGGTCTTTGTATATACCTTATTTCATTTTCTATGGAATCACTATAGTCCTCCTTTATTTCAAGCTTACTGTAAAGCCTTTTTATTCTATGGATTATAATAGATGGGTTAAGGGCGTCACCCTCATCATCAGTCAGGGCATAGCTTATCCACAAATAATCATTTGGCTTTGACAAGGTGGAATATATTAAAAGCCTTTCATTAAGAAAGATTGTATGATTGTCTGGCCCTACTGTTAAGCCCATATTCTTCATTGTAATCTTTTCAGCATCCAAAAAAATTCCCTCATTCTTTTGAGAGGATGGCAGTATCCCATCATTTGCTCCAATCAGGAAAAGGGCTTTTACATTGTAATTGCCAAGCCTGTCCAAGCCGCCTACAAATACCTGATCAACTACTGGAGGAATTATGCTTATTTGCTGATCCATAAAAGTATTTTCAATAAGCCTTAGATATGAGGATATGGTTACCCTTTCATCCCCAAGTATCTCCACTATTTGTTCCATGGTTTCTATAAATATATTCCAAACCTGTATATTTTCGCTGGCATAGTCAAAATGTCCCCTATCCTTTAAATCCTGAATCCACCTGTTGATCCTATCCTCTGTTTCCATTTCTTCTAAAAATTCAAATAAGGATGCTGTTAGGTCTAAAATTGTATTTTGCCCCTTTACCTTTTCTTTAAAATTTATAAAGGGTTTAATAAATTTCTGCCTAATTTTATTTATATAATCTAATTTTTCATCCTCATATTCAAAATCCTTAAACCAAAGGTCCCCCTGTATGCCATACCTTAATACATAGTTTTCTAAAATTTCATATTGGTCCTCGTTGATGCCTGTGAAACCAGTCTTAATGAATTTAAAAACATCCTCATATTTGAAATTGTTGCTCAATATGCTTAGGGCAGATAAAACAAGCTTTATAATGGGACTGGTCATTATATTTCTTTTATCATCCATAAAGTAGGGAATATTGTACTCCTCAAATACCCTCTTTATGGTAAAGTTATAGCTACTCATTGAATTGGTCACAAGGGCAATATCCTTCCATCTGTATCCCTTATCCCTTACCAGGGATATTATTTTACAGGCTACATTCTCCAGTTCGCTGTATCTATTTGAAGCAGCAAAAATGTCTATATTATGAACCTCATCTTCATATGCCTTATGGGGATAAGAAAATATTTGCCTTTCAAGATTTGATATATCAGAAGTTTTATAACCTATTTCCCCATCAATTATAATTTCCTCATCCTGCCCCTTATTTTCCCTTACTATTTCCTTTAATGCTTTTAGGGTATTTTCAACAGGCTGAAAAAGTTCCTTATCCCTTCCATCTTTATCCATGGTTAAGGCAATAGTTGTAGCAAGAGACTTTTCCATTAGCTTTTCTATTAATCTAAATTCCTGGGCTGAAAACTGGAAGAAGTTATCTATCCAAATATAGCTGTTTTGCAGGTAATCTGTCTCATCCAGCATATCTATGAGCTGGTTTATCCTGTCTTCTTCATCCATATATTTATCCCTTATGTATTCCTGGTATTTTTGGTAGATGAAGGCAATGTCTTTAAGCTTACTTTTTAATAAGCCCTCCTCCATGGAAGAAAGCTTTTCTTCCAGCATTTTATAAGTTATATCATTTCTTTTTAGTTCTGAAATTAAATAGGAAAAATTTGAAATAAAGCCCTTATAGTCGGAGCTTTTATGATACAGAGAAAGGTCCTTGGAATACTTGTTGAATAGCTTCATAAGTATCATGGTCTTGCCAGTATTGCTTATGAAGTTTTTATTAGGGCCTCCAAGTTGGCTGAATACCCTATAGGCCAGCCTGCTAAAGCTTAGAACTTCAACCTTCATCAAGCCTTCAAGATCCATACTTGTTATAAAATCTATTTCTGCCTGATAGGTAAACTGATCTGGTACTATAAGTATAAGCTTGTCTCCTTCATCCCTTTCAAGCTTTTCCTTTATTTCATTGAAGATCCTGGTAGTTTTCCCGGAACCAGCTCTTCCCAGTAAGTATCTTACTTGCATGAAATCAACTCCCAATAAAGATATTAGCCTTGATATCCTTCTATATTATCTATTCTAGCATATGAATTTTTCTCCTGCTAATTTTATATATTTTATAAGATATAAAAATATTTTATAAGATATAAAAAGGGTGGCCAATGACCACCTCTATTTTGCCCCTTTAGTTAGCCTTGTTTCAAGCTCACGCTTTTCAACTTTTTGGCCTGTTTGTTTACTTTTTCTTCAGATATATTTAGCTTCTCATAGGCAAGTTTATATCCGTCATATAGGGCTTTATGCTTTCATCCATTGAAGACAAGAGAGCCGTCCCTTGTCTTATTTTTCATCATATACATTAAAAAATGGCGTCTTCTTCTTAATAAGGAAGCCCTTTTCAACCATATCCTCCAGTTTTTCCTCAAAGGTGTCCAAAGTATAGGTAATTCCTGCTTCTTTTTCTATTTCCCTTATTACATTTAAAAAGTCGTCCCCATTTATAGGCAGCTTGTCTCTTATAAGGTCCATGAATTTGTTTTCATTCTCTTCAAATTTTCCCTTTAGTTCATCAAAGGGGTTTTCTGTATGGGGGCTGGATGTGTGGGCTGCCCTTATGCGTGCAAATATGGTTCTTCCCAAGGCTGATTCAGATATAAATACATCTCCCGTTCTTAAATAGGGAAGTCTCCTTGCCTCTTCCATGGTAATATCTGTCTCTTCCTTGATGGTGGCTATGTCTGAACTTCTTACAGTTCTAAATATGAACTTAGTATTTAATTGGGCAGTTATGGTTTCATCAAGCAGCGTAGGCCTTTGGGTGGCTAGTATTAAAAATACTCCATATTTTCTTCCTTCCTGGGATATTTCCTTTAAAATTGCCTTGGAGGGGCATTCAAAGGCCTTGGGTGCAAAGTTGTGGGCCTCATCTGTAACCACTACAAAGGGTGGGAAGTAGTCACTGGCTTCGTTCCTATATTGGGCATCCTTGTATTCCCTTCTCTTATGGTACAGGTTGTTGATTAAATAGGTACTAAATACCTGCAGTATCCTGGTACTTCCCTGAACTACTATTAGTTTGCCATTGTGGAGGCCATTTTCTATTTCCCTAATATCCTTGCTAAATATGCCTTCATTGCTAAGGCGATTTAATCTCCATATAATTCCCCTTACAGAACTGTAGGGACAGCTTTTATCATAGTTTAAATAAAGCTCCAGCCTTTCCTGCCAGCCCTGGCGTTCCAGGTCTGTTTTACTTTCTTCTATTCTTCTTCTAATTTTATCAACAGAACCTTCTTCCTGGGCTTCAGCCAGCATCTTTAGCCTGTTGAAAAAGCTGGTGTATGAGTCCCTCTTCTTGTACAATATATCTACAACATTGTTCATGGCATCTGTTAAGGCACCAGAGGCATCTAAAAGATTTTTTAAATCCTGAACAGATAAATCCTCAAACTTTACCCCAACATGGGTACCTACCTGCAGACACTTGAATTTGCCAGCATAGTCCAGCCTCTCTTCCCCGGGCAAATAGTCTGCCGTTTGTGAAAAATCCATTTCATAGTGGGGATCCAGTACAACGGTGGGAATGTTTAAATTCATCAGCTCCTCCAGGATAACCCTGAGGCCAAAGGATTTGCCGGAACCGGAGCCTCCAAATATTCCTATATGGGGATACTGGTGCATGGTCTTTATGTTGAATATATAGGGTATTTCCTTCTGCCTTTCAAGGCGTCCATCTTCAAAGGTATATAAAAGATTCTTATATTCCTCATCCATAGTCTCTGCCATATGGTCTGTATTTCTAATAACTCCCAGTACTAATCCCTCCTCCGGGGAGCATCTTACCATTAAATCCCTTACTTCATGAAAGGCTGGAATCCTTACATCAGAGCCTGCCTCTACAGGATAGAGGGCTTCATTTAAAAGTCTCACCTTGGCTATATATATGGTATCCTCTTCAATATCATATCCTATAGCCCTAAGGGATTCTAATACGGCACTGTCAGCCAGCTCTCCATGTAAATTCATGGGTATGTATTTGTTGTAGGCATTAGCTTCTACTACCTCTCCTATTAGATCCCCCTGATAAGAGTCCTCTATTATCAAAAATTCATTTATCCTAAAGTTTCTATCCTTGGTGGCCACATATACTTCCTGCTGGCTAGTTATACCTACTACCTTCATACAGATACCTCCTAGATTGTTCTTTTATCTCTTTCAGATATAAAAAGCATTTCCAATAGCCGCCTGTCTAAATAGGATTCTAAAAGGCTTCTTATCATATTGTCTGGTATTTTAACCTCACTGTCCACTATGTCTATCCATAGGGGAACCCCTCTGCCATTCTTGGGTGTCAGTGTAAATATAAGCCTTACCATTTCCTCTAAATGGGCCTTTTGGCTTTCCAATATGTCTACAGCAATAACGGTAGGGGAAAGGGAACTTCTTAAAAAGGTAGATTCAATACCTGCTAATTCCTTCTTGGTTTCAATATCAATAAAGATTGCCTCCCCATAGTCCAAGGTTCCATATAGTAGTTCCCTGTCGTGGAATTTATGGCCTATTGATATAATCTTTTCCTCCTTAAGCTTTTGTCCAATTATACAAGTCTTTATGTCTTTAGTAACTCCTACAAGAATTATGCCCCTTTCTTCACATTCACTTTTTAGCTCCATCCACTTTTCCTTAGAAGCTATATCATACCTAATAATTGAACCATCCATTATTACCGCATAGGGATTAAAGCTTCTTATACCTTCAAGGGCAGCTTCCACTTCTATATCAGCAAGATTTTTATCGCTTCTCATTTTTTCTTCCCTGCTATCTTCCAGCATATTAGAACTTTCCTCTAATTGGAGGGGGGTGTATATTTTAGTCTTAAATACGGGCTTGTCTTTATGCAGGGTAGACCTGGCCAAGCCTTGATATATTTCTATAAAGTGGGGATAGGCACCTCCCAGCCTGTTCTTTGAACCGTCTACCCCCAATATACCTCCTAATTCGACATATTTTTTAAGTTCCCTTGTGGTCATTTTTTCCAGTTTTTTGATTTTTCCTATATAATTATTGATAAATTTTCTTAACAACTTTTTGTCCATAGACAGTACTTCCCTATATTTATTCAAAAGGGTATCATTTATATGTTTAATTTCTCCCCTTAACTCCTCATTTAAACTAAACATTTAATCACCTCATGTGATAAATTTTACACAAGCCTTGTAATTTTCATAACATTTATATTGACTGATTTTGGTATTTATGGTATTCTTTATTGTAGAAAAAGGTCGATTATTATATTATATATACTAGGAGGAATGGAAAAGATGAAGTCAACAGGTATAGTAAGGAAAGTGGACAGATTAGGCAGAGTTGTTATTCCAATAGAACTAAGAAGAAATCTAGAAATTGAGGAAAAAGATGCTCTGGAAATATTCATAGACGGTGAACAAATAGTTTTAAAGAAGTATTCTCCTGCTTGTATTTTCTGTGGGCAAGCCAAGGATGTAGTTAGTTTTAAAAATAAAAATATCTGTCCTGCCTGTCTTAAAGAAATTGAAGGCATAGGCAAATAGTAAACACCCGTCTCCTAGGCGGGTTTTGCTAATTATATATCTAAACTTTCCTTATAAACTTGATTTTTAGGCATATTTCTTTCTTCTGCCACCCTCCTTACTGCATCCTTCTTTGACATGCCTTCTTCTATATATTTTTTTAAATGCTCCTTTACACTTATATCTTTATAGGGATCTTCATCTGGAGCTGCACCACCTTCTAAAACTATGACAAATTCACCTTTAGGCCCTGTATCTTTAAACCAGTCAATGGCTTCAGACACGGTACCCCTAAAGGTTTCTTCGTGTATTTTGGTAAGCTCCCTTGATATGGATATGTTTCTATTGCCAAGTATGGTTAATATATCCTGCAAAAGGGCCTCCATCCTATGGGGCGCTTCGTATAAAATAATAGTCCTTTCTTCCCCTTTTAATCTTTCTAATTCCTTTATTCTATCCCTGTTCTTTGATGGTAAAAAACCTTCAAATACAAATTTATCTGTTTTTAGTCCTGAAAGTACCAGGGCCAATGTAAAGGCTGTTGCTCCTGGTAAGGCTATTATATCTATATTTTCCTCTATACAAAGCTTTATTATATCTTCTCCTGGATCAGATATACCCGGCATTCCTGCATCTGTAACAAGGGCAATTTTGGCACCCTCTTTAAGTTTCTCCACTAGTATTTGACCCTTTGTTTTTTTATTGTGCTCATGATAAGATGTCAGGGGCTTTTTTATATTGTAATGATTGAGTAGTTTCAAGGTTCGCCTTGTGTCCTCTGCTGCAACTAGATCCACTTCCTCCAGTACTTTTAGGGTTCTTAAGGTTATATCTTCAAGGTTGCCTATTGGGGTAGGGCATATGTAAAGAAGGCCTTTTTCCATATTAATTCTCCTTTTTAATGACTTGCTGTGATTTATTTTTATTATATCAACTCATAGTATTATTGACAAACTATATGAATAATATTTTAATCAAATTTTCCATAGTGGAGCCTTTTCTTTGAGTGAAAACTCATTCTTAATAAATATATTTTTATAATTATATATTAGGCATATAGGTAAAGAACGGCTCTTCTCATTCCAAATTTGAGAAATATCACGGCTCGTAAAACCGATTTGCCAATTCCCTTACGGGACCCTGACGGGACAGTGGCAAATCTTATGGTTTTACTTCGCCGGATATTTCAATCAAATTTTCCATAGTCGAGCCTTTTCTTTACCTATAGGCTT
>JGI24713J26584_10002399_pt1 | contig 12930 bp, 10 predicted proteins | sample BioPla4DNA1_FD_26584 | JGI IMG/M metagenome (IMG submission 26584) | reverse complement strand
TATGGCTAAAGCACAGGCATCTGCAATGCTATGACTTACCCTTATAAACTCAACGGACAGCTTATCAAATTTTAATATATCCCCTACCTCAACAACATTCANTTGACAGTCAGAAAGAATATTATGCTCTATAAGCTTATTCTCTACCAATCCTATAGTTAATTTAGTTCCATATACTGGTACATTAATCTGCTTTAACACATAGGGCAAGGCTCCAATATGATCTTCATGCCCATGAGTTAACACAATAGCTTTAACCTTCTCCTTATTTTCTAACAAATATGAAACATTAGGTATTACTAAGTCTACCCCGTACATATCCATATCTGGGAAGGTCATTCCACAATCAATTACAATAATCTCGTCCTTATATTCAATAACCGTAATATTTTTTCCCACTTCTCCTAATCCCCCTAAAGGGATTACTTTAACTGTATTATTTCTTTTCATANTTCCCCTTTCTTATCACTTCAGCCTTTTATTTTTAGTCTTTTCTTAATTATTCATCAGTGCTTATAGCTTCCTATAGTAAAGCAACTGCTTCTATTTCTACTACAGAATCCTTAGGAAGCCTTGCTACTTCAACACAGCTTCTTGCTGGCGGATTTTCTGTAAAATATTTAGCATACACTTCATTCATTTCAGCAAAATCCTTCATATCCTTTAAGAATACTACAGTCTTCACTACCTTATCCATACTTGAGCCTGCTTCTTCTAGTATAGCCTTTACATTTTCCAAGGCTCTTTCTGTAGCCTTTTCTATATCGTTAATTAGCTCCCCAGTAGCAGGATCTAGCGGAATTTGNCCTGAAGTATATACAAAGTTTCCAGCTTTAATAGCTTGTGAATATGGTCCTATTGCTCCTGGTGCTCCCTTAGTACTAATTACTTGTTTCATATAATCCCTCCTACCTTTATATTAACTTTTTGATTATCTTCTATAACGGTTTTTACTTAATATTATATTTTTATACTGGTGTTGTCAAATTATTATGTACTTATACTATTTTATACTAAATAACAAGTATTGGAAAGTAGTATACCAATTTAGTAGTAAAAGGCTGTTGTACAACTTAAAGCTTTCACTAGTTGTGCAACAGCCCCATTAAACTTATTTCTTCATCTTTTTGTAAATATCCGANAACCTATCCAAAGCACTAAATAAGGTCTCATCCTTTTTTGCAAAATGGAAGCGTATAAAATTTTTGATATTCTCTTTGAAAAAACTAGATCCTGGTACTGCTGCCACTCCAACCTCCTTGGCCATCCTTTCACAAAATTCTAAATCATTGCTATACCCAAATTCACTTATATCTACTAAGACATAATAGGCTCCCNGAGGCTCTGTGAAGNGAAGTCCTATATTTTTAAGACCATTTAAAAATAGGTCCCTTTTGTGGGTATAATGTTTTTTTAAGTCTTGGTAGTATTCATTTCCAAAATTAAGACCCACGGTGGCAGCCTCCATTAATGGTGCCGCTGCACCAACAGTTAAAAAATCATGGACCTTTTTCACTCTATCAATGACATTCTCATTGGCAATTACATATCCAAGTCTCCAGCCAGTTATTGAATAGGTTTTTGATAAGGAGCTACAGATAATAGTTCTTTCCTTCATACCTGGCAGAGAAGCTATATAAATATGCTTATGGTTATCATAAACTATATGCTCATAGACTTCATCGGTTATTACATAGATATCATATTTAATTGCAAGATCTGTAATTATTTTTAACTCCTCTTCTGTAAAAACCTTGCCACTAGGATTAGATGGATTGCATAATATTAGTGCTTTCACGCCTCCCTTAAAGGCAGCTTCAAGCTCATCGGCATCGAANTCAAAGCTAGGTGGCTTAAGTGGTATGTATATAGGCTGAGCTCCTGATAGGATGGCATCGGCACCATAATTTTCGTAAAAGGGAGAAAAGATAACAACCTTTTCTCCCGGGTTTGTTACAGCCATCATAGCTGCCATCATTGCTTCAGTGCTACCGCAGGTTACTACAATTTCTTTATCCGGATCTACTTTTATTCCAGAAAATCGTTCCTGCTTTCTAGCCAGTGCCTCTCTGAAATTTTGTGCTCCCCAGGTCAAAGCATACTGATGGGGACCTTCCTTTGCTACTTCAGCTAAACGTTCTGTTAGAGGGGCTGGTGGTTCAAAATCAGGAAAGCCTTGTGATAAATTAATAGCCTTGTACAGATTTGAAATTCTTGTCATTCTTCGTATAACAGAATCGGTAAAAGTCGCTGTTCGTTTGCTTAGCTCCTGCATCAGCTACCCCTCCTTCTAGCTTTAGCCATGGCCAATACTAATCCCAAGCTGGTATATAAGCACCTTTAAAGGTATCAGCAAAAACTTCTTTTACTGCTTCTGATTGATATGCCTTCACAATTTTCTTATAAATTTCATTATCTGCATCCTCTNTTCTAGCTGCAATTAAATTTACATAATTTTTTCCTGAATAAATCTTTACATCATCTTGGAAAATTGCATCTTTACCTGGATTTAATCCATTATCTAAAGCGTAATTGCAGTTGATTACTGCTGCAGTAACATCAGGTAGTAAGGAATATACATTAGCTGCATCTACTTCCACTAACTCTATGTTTAACTTATTCTCAACTATAGCAGTTTTGTCAGGACTATCTCCTGCATCTTCCTTCAGCTTAATTAAGCCCGCTGCTTCTAGCACCTTCAGAGCACGTCCCTCATTAGTTGCATCGTTTGGAACAGCAATCTTTGCACCTTCTCCTATTTCATCTACACTGGAAACCTTGTTAGAATAAATATTCATTGCAGAAATAAACGTGTCCCCAATAGCTTGAATTTTATAGCCATTATTTTTAATTTCCTCATTTAAATATGCATGATGCTGAAAGGCATTTAAATCAGTTTCGCCATCATTTAAAGCCCTATTTGGTGTACTATAATCTGTAAAAGATATTAACTTTATTTCTATGCCTTCCTTTGCTAATTCTTCAATTACAGGATCCCACATTTCGTTGGACTCTCCTACAACTCCTACCTTTACTACTTTTTTGTCCTTATCTCCTTCCTTATCTGCTTTTCCACAAGCTGTGGCTGTGATTAAAATAAATACTGATAATAAAGCGGCAATAATATTTCTTTTTTTCATATAACATTCTCCTTTTCTATTATATTTTTATATTTAAAATTTATAGAGTTAAGGCTAATTGATAATTATCCTTCAATGTCTTGCAGGATGCACTAAAGGCAGCCAATTCCTCTTCAGTCATTTTTAATTCTATTATTTCCTCTACTCCATTAATTCCAAGTACAGCAGGTACTGATGCGTATACATCATGCTGTCCATATTCTCCTTGTAGAAGAACAGATACTGGAAGTACTCGTTTTTCATCAGCAAAGATAGCTCTAGTTACCTCAGCAACGGAAGCTCCAATACCAAATTCTGTGGAGCCCTTACCACCAAGGATCTTCCAGCCTCCAGCCNTGGCTTCTGTGGCTATGGCTTTTAAATCTAAATCTCCATACTTATGGGGTTTTTCTTTCATTAGTTCTAAGAGGGGCTTACCTGCTATAGTAACAGTGGACCATGGTACCATTTGACTCTCTCCATGTTCTCCAAGGACATAAGCATAAATAGATTTTTGATCAATTCCTATATGTTCTGAAATAGCCCTTCGTAATCTGGCAGAATCTAAGGTGGTGCTAGTAGAGATTATTTTATTAGGCGGATAATCAAGCTTTTTCTGAATATAGTGCACTACTACGTCTGCTGGATTAGAAATACTTAGTATGATTCCAGAAAACCCTGATTCTTTAATTTTAACCACTACATCCTTGATTATCTGAATCGTGTCCCTTAGAGTATCCATTCTAGTTTGTCCTTTACTCATGTCTGGTAGAGGTCCTGGTGCTATAATCAAAAGGTCTGCATCCTTTGCATCACTGTAATTACCAGCTATTACATCTACATGATGGGGAAGATATACTGTGGCATCAAATATATCAAGGGCTTGAGCCTTTGCCTTCTCCACATCTATATCAATATATACTATTTTTTCTACCAGACCCTGTGAAGCTAATGCATATCCAGCATGGGAACCAACATGTCCTGCTCCAATAATTATTACTTTTCTTGGTGTCAAAGCCATCTCTTTAGCCTCCTTTTTATCCCCTCTCAATGAGTGCTTTTTCTAGCTATGATGTTACCAATAATCTGAATAATACTTACTAGGATCACTAGCACTAACACAGATACATAAGTAACATCTATCTGATTTCTCTGGTATCCAAATCGGATTGCAAAATCTCCAAGNCCCCCTGCTCCTACAGCACCAGCCATAGCTGTTAATCCAATGAGGCTTATTGCTGTTATTGTAGTAGCTCTTGCAATACCTGACACACATTCCTTTAGATATACTCTAAATATTATTTCAATAGGTCCTGATCCCATGGACTGAGCTGCTTCAATTAAGCCAGGATTAATCTCTGACAAGGCTGCTTCAATCTGTCTTGCGAAAAAGGGTACTGTACCAAATATCAGTGGTACAATTGCTCCCTCTACCCCTATGGCAGTTCCCATTATCTTACGAGTAACAGGAATTAAGGCTGCCAATAGAATAATGAATGGTACTGAACGAAAGAAGTTTATAACCTTGTCCAAAACTTGATATATAAAATTATTTTGAAGGATTCCACCCTTCTTTGTTACTATTAACACAACTCCTAAAATCAAGCCTAACACAAAGGATATAGAGCCTGACCATCCAACCATTATCAAGGTATCTCTTATACTTTCATAAAAAATAGGAAGCTTGTTCATTATGTTTGGTATAATTCTATTTAGAAACTCTTCCATCTAAGATCACCTCCACTCCAACATTCTTATCCTTTAAATAAGTAATTGCCTCTTCTATGTTCTTATTTTCACCTTTTATTATTGCAACTAGTCCACCAATTGGATTTTCTCCAATAAGCTCAATATTGCCGAAAATAATATTGATATCTAGATTGTACAGTCTAGAAACCTGAGACACTAAAGCCTCGGATACGCTTCGTTCAAGATATTTAAACTTTACAATGCATTCATCCTGTGACAGTTTTGTAATTGATACATTTTCATCTATTAATTCATGTATCTTTGATAGATTTGAGGTACTTTCCACAAAATCTTTTGTAATTTGCTGCTTTGGATTTGCAAAGACATCAAATACATCTCCCTCTTCTACCACTTCACCCTTTTCCATAACTGCAACCTTGTGACAAATTTCCTTCACTACCTGCATTTCGTGGGTGATNACTACTATAGTAATCCCTAGCTTTTCGTTTAACTCCTTTAAAAGCTTTAGTATGGACCTTGTAGTTTGAGGGTCCAAGGCACTAGTAGATTCATCACTAAGTAGAATCTTAGGATCGTTGGCTAGGGCTCTGGCTATAGCCACTCTTTGCTTCTGACCACCACTTAATTGCGAAGGATAAGCCTTAGCCTTATCTGATAGTCCTNCTAGCTCTAGCAAGGACTCTACTTTCTTTTTAATTTCGCTTTTCTTCATNCCGCTGTACTTTAGTGGATATGCTACATTTTGAAATACATTTCTAGAGGCAAAGAGATTAAATTGCTGAAATATCATACCTATCTCTTTTCTTTTTTTCCTAAGCTCCTTATTTGATAAGGCTGTCATCTCTGTGTTCTCTACGAAAACTTTACCACTGGTTGGTCTCTCCAAGAGATTAATACATCTAACCAAGGTTGACTTTCCAGCACCAGAGAAGCCTATAATACCGCATATCTTTCCTTTTTCTATATGGAGATTTACATTTTTTACGGCTTCAACTACCCGACCTTCCACTTTAAAAGTTTTGCTAACATTTTCGAATCTAATCATAGTATGAATTCACTTCCTTTTCATGCTCAACTTTGGGTCTAAAAAAAGCAGGCACATGCACATGTACCTGCTTGATAATCAATAAAAACACAAATCAGGTATCATAATGCGCACAACAATTAACCATCATTTCACAGTTACCCATGAAACCACAGCTACACATAGACATAACCTTTATCATTGCATTGTGTATTTTTATTGAACGCATTATAAAACTCCTTTCTAATAATTCTAATTAATATTTACTAACTTTCCTTACCGGTTAACTTATAATTGAATTATACATGTTTTTTAAAAAAGGTGTTAATACGCAAATCAAATAATTAGTTATAGCTTTTTTCTATAACACCTTTTCCCTATAGCGTTTTAATTCCTCTACATATTTTCTTCCCAAGGNGCTTAATCCTACATTCTTTCTCATAATATATCCAATGGTCATAATTTCATCACTATCCAGAGGAATTGCCTTATAGTCATTTCCGTTTAACTCCTCACAAATTATTCCCGAACATAAGGTATAACCATTNAGACCTACCATAAGATTTAAAATAGTAGCTCTGTCATTAACTTTAATTATTCTCTTGTAATCATAGGTACTTAAAACTTCTTCTGCAAAATAGAAGGAGTTGTACACTCCCTGCTCAAAGGAGAGACAAGGATAATCTCGTAANTCCTCCATGGTAATTAAGCTTTTGCTAGCTAGAGGATTCCCCTTCCACAAGTACACGTAGGTTTTACATTTGAATAACTCCTTAAATTCTAGATTGTTATCATTTAAAATCTTTGTGATGACCTTTCTGTTAAAGTCGCTAAGATATAAAATACCAAGCTCACTTTTAAAGTTCTTAACATTTTCAATTACTTCGTAGGTCTTTGTTTCATGCACTGCAAATTCATACTCATCCATTCCAAACTGCTTTACCATCTCAACAAAGGCCTTTACTGCAAAGGTATAATGTTGGGTTGATACACCAAATTTCTTTTTTACACTTTTCTTTTCAACAAATCTTTCTTCGATTAACTGATACTGTTCTACCACCTGTCTAGCATAGCCCAGAAATTCCTCTCCCTCTACTGTCATGGTAATTCCTCTGTTAGTTCTCCTAAAAAGTTCAATGCCTATCTCATTTTCTAGCTCCTTAATGGAAGCAGAAAGACTAGGTTGGGAAATGAATAAGGCCTTTGCCGCCTTATTCATAGAATTACAATCTGCAATGGTAATAACATATTTTAACTGTTGTAAAGTCATTTTATCCTCCTTATTAATCCTGTGCTCTAATTATTTCTAAAGCTATAAGGGAGCTTTTTACTAGTTCATCTACATGACTGTATTCTCCCAAGGAATGAACATTATTCATACCGCAGGCTAATACTAACCCCCTAATCCCATTAAGGGCAAAGTTATTATTATCACTACCACCTAGAGTAGTAACCAAATTACTTTTTATAGAAAGCTTGTCACATATATCAAGGAAGCGGGTCACCACTTTTTCATTCTTGTCAATCTTATAGGCTACACAACCGAAGGAATCCATATAATCTATTTGAGCTCCAGCCATATCACCTTCCTGCTGAAAAATCCTACGGATTTTTTGTGCTACTTCTATAGCCTTCTCATGTTGTAAGCTTCTTACTTCTCCCTTAACTATACAGCTATCTGGTACTATATTTCTAGCCTTGCCACCTTCTATAGTACCTATATTAACTGTAGTATTTTCATCAATTCTTCCNATTTGCAGTTGGCTGATAGCTTTAGAGGCAACCATTATTGCATGAACTCCTAGCTCAGGTGAAAATCCTGCATGAGCTGCTCGGCCTTTTATACCTATTTCAAAGGATACTAGAGTTGGTGATTGGAAGGCTGCATTACCTACTGGCCCGCTTAAATCAAAAACATAGGCCTCCTTCGCTTTCAGCCTGCTATAGTCAAAAGCAGCACTGCCTTGAATATAGACCTCTTCTGCTACAGTGAAAAGCACCTCTATATCTCTATGGGGAATTTTGTTTTCCGCCACTGCCTCCAGAGCTTCTAAAATACTAGCAAGGCCTGAAATATCATCGGCTCCTAACACTGCTTTACCATTACCTACAATNGTACCATCCTCCTTAATTATAGCTCCTTTACCTTTTCCCGGCTTTACTGTGTCCATATGAGCTGATAAGAGTATAGGTTCTCCTGGGAGGGTTCCCTTCCAATAACCATAAACATTACCAGCATTTGCTCCTATTTTACTTCCACAATCATCCTCAAAAACTTCAAAGCCAATGTTCTTTAGTTTATCTATTATATAATCCGCTACCTGTCTTTCTTGAAAGGATTCAGAATCCAAAGATACCAATTCGCAAAAACTCTTAATAAGTCTTTCTTTTTTTATCAACATTATCATCCCCTTACTTAAATTTATAACAGGACTTTATGATAAGCTTTAAGTAATTTATTAAATAGTTTTATGATATGTTTAGTATGTTATACTTCTTTAATAGCTTTGTCAATATTTATTTCCTGGGCAATTATGGTCTCCACCAATTATCCACATTTTCTTAAATATATAATTCCCTAGTATAAGAAAAAAGGCCGTAAACGGCCTTTTTAACACTAAGTTCAAATCTAGATTACATCAAAGAAGCAAAGCTGATCGCTTTCTGGCAAGCCTTCTAAACATCCAAACTTCTTAAGTAAATCAATAGTAGAGTTTCCTACCTTAGCACGTTTCTTTAAGTCTTCAATTGAGCTAAACGGCTTTTCCTGTGCTGCCTTAAAAATACCTTCAGCAGCTACAGTTCCCATTCCTGCTATACTACTTAAGNCAGGTCTTATAGCCCCGTCTTCTACTAAGAACTTTGTGGCATGAGACTTATATAAATCGATTGGTAGGAACTTAAATCCTCTTTCGTACATTTCTAAAACCAATTCTAAATCATCATACATATCCTTATCCTTTGGTGCTGCTTGATTTCCCATCATTTCAATTTCCTTCATCTTAGCTTTAACCTTTTCCTTACCATAAATCATCCATTCTGCATCAAAGGCTTTAGCTCTTATACTGAAAAAGGCAGCATAGTAGGCTAAAGGCATATGCACCTTGAACCAAGCTNTTCTAAAGGCCATCATTACATAAGCAGCAGCATGAGCCTTAGGGAACATGTATTTTATCTTCTTACAGGACTCAATATACCATTCTGGCACATTGTTTTCCCTCATCATTTTTTCATATTGTGGCCATTTTTCATCCTTCAGNGCCTTACCTTTACGAACTGTCTCCATTATCTTAAAGGCCGTATTCGGTGGAAGTCCCTTTTTAATAAGATAAACCATAATATCGTCTCTAGTACATACCGCTTCACTTATACTAGTAATTACACCATTATTAATTAAGTCTTTTGCATTACCTAACCAAACATCAGTACCGTGGGAAAGTCCCGATATACATATTAAGTCCATAAAGGTCTTAGGCTTGGTATCTAAAAGCATACCTCTTACAAACTTAGTACCGAACTCTGGTACTCCAAAGGTACCTACCTGAGAATTTATTTGCTCTGGTGTAACACCTAACGCTTCTGTAGAAGAAAATATGGACATAGTAGCCTTATCATCCATTGGGATAGTTAAGGGGTCCACTCCTGTAATATCCTGTAGCATTCTAATAACTGTAGGATCATCGTGACCCAGTATATCTAGCTTTAACAGGTTCTGGTCTATAGAGTGATAATCAAAATGGGTTGTGATTATATCTGATTCAGGATCATCTGCAGGGTGCTGTACAGGACAAAATTCATAAATTTCACGACCCTTTGGCACTACTATAATACCACCAGGGTGCTGTCCTGTTGTTCGCTTTATGCCAGTACATCCCTTTGCAAGTCTCATTATTTCAGCCTTGTTTACATGAATACCCTTTTCTTCAAAATACTTTTTTACATAACCGAAAGCGGTTTTTTCTGCTATGGTACCTATAGTTCCTGCTTTAAAGGTTGTTCCTTTTCCAAAGATAACCTCTGTATACTTATGGGCCTTTGCCTGATATTCACCTGAGAAGTTTAAGTCTATATCTGGCTCCTTATCTCCATCAAAGCCTAGGAAGGTTTCAAAAGGTATATCCAAACCATCCTTAGCCATTTTCTCTCCACAAACTGGACAGTCCTTATCAGGCAAGTCAAAACCTATTTTCACACCATAATCGTTAAAATCTGAGTATTTGCATTTTGGACATCTATAATGAGGTGGTAGAGCATTAACTTCTGTTATACCTGTCATATTTGCCACAAAGGATGAACCAACAGAACCTCTAGAACCAACTAGGTAACCATCCTCATTAGATTTCCATACCAGTTTTTGAGCAATGATATACATAACGGAGAAACCATTTTTTATAATAGAATCTAGCTCCTTATCCAAACGAGATTGAACAACTTCTGGCAATGGATCCCCGTAAAGCTCATGAGCCCTTCCATATGCAATATCTCTGATAGTTTGCTCACAGCCCTCAATATAAGGAGGACATTTTTCTGGTGATATAGGACTGATTTGCTGACACATATCTGCTATCATATTAGTATTTGTAACTACTACTTCATAGGCCTTTTCCTCACCTAAATAAGAAAATTCCTCCAGCATCTCCTCAGTGGTTCTTAAATATAAGGGAGCCTGATTGTCTGCGTCCTTAAATCCCTGGCCAGCTTCTAGTATACGTCTGTATATTTCATCCTCTGGGTCCATAAAATGAACATCTCCTGTAGCTACTACAGGCTTATTTAATTTTTCACCTAATGCCACAATTTTTCTATTAATTTCCTTTAGATATTCTCTATCTGGCACTTGCCCTTCCCTTACTAGATACTGGTTATTGTCTATAGGTTGAATTTCAAGGTAATCGTAATCCTCAGCAATAGCTTCAATTTCCTCATCGGACTTACCTAGTAATATAGCTTGATATAGTTCTCCCTCACTGCAAGCACTTCCTAGGATTAAGCCCTCTGAATACTTTTTATACAAGCTCTTTAGTATTCGAGGCTTCTTGTAAAAGTAATCAATATGAGAAAAAGATACTAGCTTATATAAATTCTTTAAGCCTACATAATCCTTTGCCAGGATTATTGCGTGGTAGGTTTTAAGTTTTTTGTATTCTTCCTTCTTAGCTACCTCATCAGAAGCATATAATTCTATGTCATCGAGGGTTTTTACCCCTCTTTCCTTCAACATATCTAACATTACCTTAAAGACCTTCACAGTGGTGTCTACGTCATCTAAAGCCCTATGAGCAACTTCCACCTTTATACCAAGGTTTTTGGCTATTCTACCCAGCTTATATGTTTTATACTCAGGAAATAACTCCTGTGCTAAGGACAATGTGTCTACATATGTAAAGTCGAATTCATAGCCTAATTCCTTAGCTACATGCTTTAAAAAGCCTATGTCAAAGGAAGCATTATGGGCTACTAAAACACTGTCCTTAATGAAATCCATCAATTTAGGAAATACCTGTTCAATAGTTTCTGCATCCTTTACCATATCATCAGTNATATTTGTAACCTCTACAACTCTAGCTGGAATAGGCTTTTCAGGATTTACAAAGGTACTAAATTTATCGATAACCTTTCCATCCTTAAACTTCATGATACCTATTTCAGTAATCTTTTCCGTTACTGGTGAAAAACCTGTAGTCTCTANATCCAGCACGCAATAGGTAGTATCTATGCTCTGCCCCTTAGAATTCATAACTGAAGGCTTCTTATCTGGTGCCAGATAGGCCTCTACTCCATAAATAACCTTCATGTCGGGATTATTTCTTCCTAGAAGTTTATGAGCTTCTGGAAAAGCCTGCACCACTCCATGGTCTGTTATAGCAATGGACTTCATTCCCCAACTTATAGCTCTCTTTATTAAATCTGTGGCACTGGTCATACCATCCATTTGACTCATCTGAGTATGCATGTGAAGCTCTACTCTCTTCACCGCTGCATTATCCATACGTTTAGCCTTTTTCAAGCCTTCTGTTTCTATAATCACATTAGCAATCATTTCAACTTCGCCAGAGAACTGGCTATAAGCAACGTTACCAGCTAATCTAACCCCTTTTGCCTTCTTAAGCCTTTCCATTACATCCTCTTCTCCTGGCTTTAAGAAGCACTTACAGGTCATAGAGCTGGAACCGTCATATATATCAAAGGAAACCAAGGTTTTTCCACTCTTTAATTCCTTGCTCTCAATATTAGATACTTCACCTTCAATAACTACTCTACCTTCATCTGGTGTTATATCTGTTATTTTTATAACTGGTGACTTAATCTTAGCATTCTTACCTAATATCACTAAGCTATCATTGCTCTTTCCACTAGCTTCAGCCTTTACTTCTACCTTTTTATNTGTAGCTTCTTTAGCAGGCTTTGCTGGAGCTTCATTTTGAACTACATTAGTTTTCTTCTGGGCAAGGAGCATTTCTCTTTCTCTAGCTTCTTGTAGCCTTAGTAATTCCNCCCCACTTACCTTATCCACAAAATTTATCTTAAAGGCTGACCCATACATATTTTTTATGGCACTAGAAATTTTTTTATCATAGCTTAAGGATTTTAAAAATCCAGACACAGGCATTTTGAAGTTAAAGTTAATAACATTATTATCCACTTCATATTCGCTATTATTTAATACCGCCTTTAAGGCAGGATATTGATCACTTAAGGAATGTACAATATTATGTAATTCTTCCTCTATAGGCTTTTTATTCGTTCCTTCAGCATACTTAACAGAGATTTTAGAATCATTTAAGGCAAACCTTCTCCTAATAAACTTATTAAGGGATTCAAACTCCTTAACATCAATATATTTATCAGAGCTAATTTTCATCTCCAAACTCTTTGTCTTTTTCTTTAAAACTACCGATTCTACAATGGCTGTATTTATATTGCCATCGGCTTGATAATCTCCAAAAACTTCGCTTATCCTCTTCATTTTCATCCTTAACCTCTTCTAAAATTCTTAAGTATACCTTTATTATATATAATGTTCTTATATTTTGTCATGTAGAAAAATGACCTGTAAAGTCTTTTCTAAATAAAAAA
>JGI24713J26584_10002388_pt1 | contig 12968 bp, 10 predicted proteins | sample BioPla4DNA1_FD_26584 | JGI IMG/M metagenome (IMG submission 26584) | reverse complement strand
AAAGCCATGTCTGTGAACTGTATAACCTATTATAATCTATTTTTACATAGAAAAAATCATCTGGAGTTTTTGTGGGACAAAAGAACAACCGTCTCCACATGAGGCGTTCTAGGAAACATATCCATTAACTTTACCTTCTCTATCCTGTACCCCCTCTCTATAAATACTTTAAAATCCCTGACTAGGGTTACTGGGTTGCAACTTACATATAGGAAGGTTTCTGGATTAAAGTCGATTATCTTGTTTATGGCCTTTGGATGAATCCCATCCCTAGGCGGGTCTATGACTATTAAATCTGGCTTTTCTTTCAGCTCATCTACAGCTTTTAATACATCTCCAGCAATGAATTCTACATTATCTAAGTTATTTAGCTTTGCATTTTCCCTAGCCTTCTCCACCGCCTCTTCCACTATTTCTATACCTATTACCTTTTTAACCACTGGGGCCATGATTTGAGCTATGGTGCCTGTACCTGAATATAAATCAAATACTAGCTTGTCATCTATATCTCCTGCAAAGTCCCTAACTATGGAATATAGTTTTTCTGCCCCAAAGGTATTAGTTTGGAAAAAGGAAAACGGAGATATATTGAACCTAAGTCCTAGGATTTCTTCGATTATATAGTCTCTCCCATAAAGTAAATCTAAACTATCTGCCTTAACCACATCAGAAAGGCTGTCATTTGTAGTATGGAGAATACCTACTATTTTCCCTTTAAGGTCACCAATATCCAGCAATACGTTAACAAAACCCTCTTTGTCCAGCTGTCCTTGACTTGAAGTAACTAGGTTAACCATTATTTCTCCTGTTGATAGGGCCTTTCTCACTACTAGATGCCTTAAAAAGCCCTTATGGTTTTTTTTGTGGTAAAAGGGTGTACCTAAATCCCTAAAATAGTTCATCACAGTCTTTCGTATATTTGTAAAATCCCTGTCTACTAAATTGCATCCATCACTGTCTACAATGGAATAGAATTTACCTTTTTTGTGAAGGCCCAGAATAAGTGGCCCGTCCTTTTCTTCATTTCCAAAGGTGTATTCCATCTTATTCCTATATCCTTCTACCACCGGACTTCTTTCTATACCTAAAAAGTTTATATCTTCTAAGCCTGCTTTTTTAAATAGGGCTAAAACCTGTTCTTCTTTTAACTGCAATTCATCTTCATATAAAAGGGTTGCATAAGTACTGCTTCCGCTTTCATCCATACCTACAAAGGATAGGTTTTTTTCTATGGGAGATCTTTCTACTACATCAACTATTTTTGCTTCAATATGGTCTCTTCTTTTTCTGCTAACCCTAGCCTTTACTTTTTGACCCTTTATACCTCCCTTTACTCTTACCTCTACACCCTTATAGATACCCTTTCCTTTATTAGGAAATTCAACTTCATCTATTATAAATTCAATAAGTTCATTTTTTTTAACCATCATTCCACTCCTTATACCTTATGTTTTGTCCTTTTCTTTTATAAAAACAAAATTATTCTCATCAGATAATTCCTCTTTGTAGACATATCCTAAGCTATTAAACTTTTTTATATCTTCAATATTAGTAATATTATTTTCTGCCATAAATCGGACCATTTCTCCCCTTGCCATCTTCACAAGGGTGCCCTTTTCAACCACTTTACCATCTATTATTTCGCCAAAAATACAGGTTATAAATCTAATATCTTCATATAAGTATTTTGAAACACATCTGCTGTACTCTTTCGATGCAAGATTTAAGATACAGTTGCTTTCTGAAAAGACTTTCTCTGCGATTTTCTCTCCCCAAAACTCATACAAAGACTTATACTTCCAATTTTTTGGCTTTGCCTGCATCTCTAATCTATAGGGAGTAACCCCATCAAAAGGCCTTAGGATTCCATAGAAGCCTGATAATATCCTTAAATGCTCATCTATATAATCTAATTCTTCATACCCAAACACTCCAGGAGCCATATACTGGTATTGTATACCTTCAAAGGATAGGATGGCTGGCGTTAAATTATTGCATAGGTCCATGCTCCTAAGACGGTTATAATTAAGCCTTGCAATACTATCGTTACACTTCCAAAGGGATTTTAATTCATCATAGCTTAGTCCCCTCATATAATCTAATAGCTCCTTAGTCTTATCTATGAAAACAGGCATATGCCTGTGATAAAGCACATCATTATCTACTTTCATCTTCTTGGCAGGTGAAATTATAATCCTCATATTTATCATCTCCAAAACTAGCTTAATTACCAAAACTTTTCTAATTCTGCTACCATTTGTCCCACATTCCAAATATTTATATATCCTTTCCATTCCTTTGGAAATAGGGACTTATACTTAGGTGTCCCATACCTATCATCTATTAGCAGTACTGCCCCCTTATCTTGTGGAGACCTAATAACCCTGCCTGCTGCTTGCAGAACCTTGTTTATGCCTGGATACACATAAGCATATTCAAAGCCTTCTCCTAGATGGTGTTGGAAATAATCTTTGATAATATCCCTTTCAAAACAAATCTGTGGAAGGCCTACTCCTACTATTACAGCACCAATAAGCTTATCTCCTACTAAATCGATGCCTTCAGAGAATATGCCCCCCATTACTGCAAGGCCTATTATATTATCTTCTTCGAAGTTTTGCAAAAATTCCTCCCTTTCAACTTCCGTCATATTGCTTTCTTGAACTATTATATTTAAATCCTTGTTTCTTCCCAATAATAATTCGTGTATTTTTTTCATATAGGCATAGGAGGGGAAAAATATAAGGTAATTACCTTTTTTAGCAGAAATAAAGCTTTCAATATATTTAACTACGTCTTCATAAGTCCTTTCCCTATCCTTATACCTGGTAGAAATATTAGCTGCTACTAAAAGGCACAGGTTTTCCCTAGGAAAAGGAGAGCTTAGCAATATATTATAATCATTTTTGTCCCCACCTAGCAAATCCATATGATAATCCATAGGGGTTAGGGTTGCTGAAAAGAATATGCTGCTCCTTCCCCTAAGTAGGGCTTCCTTTAACAAGTAAGATGAGTCAACGCAAAACAGCTTTATTATTATATCCTTAGCTTCTTCTCTTATATAGGTTACATAATGGTCATCATATAGGTCTGAAATCTTTATAAAGGCCATCAGGTTAAAATATAAGTCCAAGACCCTTTCATATTCCTCATGGTTTTTTTCTTCCACTAACCAGGGTTCAAGGTTTGTAATTAACCTTTTTATTGGATAGTAGAGGTCTATTATTTCCTCTCTTTGATAGTATTCCCCGTCTATATTTAAATCCCTCTTTACCTTGTTTATTATGCTGTTTACCTTGTTTATGGCCTTATAAATATTGGGATGGCTTTCTTTAAAGATATTACTTATATCTAAGAGGCTACTTTTGTTGATTTCTGCTGAAAACATTTCCCTAGACCTATCCACTAAATTGTGGGCCTCGTCTATTAAAAATACATAGTCCTCCTTAGGATTTTCAAAGAACCTCTTTAAGTATACTTGAGGATCAAATACGTAATTATAATCGCAGATTATAACATCTGCCCACAGCGAAAAGTCTAAAGTGAATTCAAAGGGGCAAACATTATGCTTAAATGCATAGGATATAACTTCTTCCCTTGTAACTAGGTCCTCATTTTCAAACATATCCATTATGGCATCATTGACCCTATCATAATGGCCCTTTGCAAATTTACAATCTCTAGGATTGCATTTTACCGCATCATTTAAACAGATTTTCTCCTTGGCTGTAACTACCAGGGTCTTTGCCCTAAGACCCTTAGTCTTCATTAAGTCCATAGAAGCTATGGGGACTTCCCTAGTTATGGTCTTAGCTGTAAGGTAAAATATCTTGGATGTTAATCCTTCACCCATAGACTTTATAGAGGGAAATAGGGTTGATATGGTCTTTCCTATACCAGTAGGAGCTTGGACAAATAGCTTTTTTCCTTCTTCTATGGTTTTATAGACAGCAACAGCCAGCTCCCTCTGCCCCTTCCTATAGGATTCAAAGGGAAAGTCTAATTTTTTTATGGATTTTTCCCTAATTTCTCCCCAATAGAAAGTAGTCCTAGCCCATTTTATGTATTCATCTACTATGGGAAGGAAAAATTCTTCTAATTCCTTAAAGGTAAACTTCCTCTGAAATGTCTTGATTTCTTCTGTTTCTATATGAAAGTATGTCAGCTGAACTGTAATACTGTATAAATTGTTCTGATAACAGTATATATAACCGTAGGCTTTTCCTTGGGCCCAATGGAGTTCATTATAATCTTCTTCAATGTCTTCCAAGTCCTTAGTTGTACTCTTTATTTCATCTATTATAACTTCTTCTGGTGACTCAAATATGCCATCTGCCCTACCTTCCAACTGTATAAGGAAATCATCATAGTTAATACTATGCTTTAAGGTGACTTCCTTCTTATATTCTGGCCCATAGGACTTTTGCACCTTCTGATGGGCCTTTGTCCCTTCCAGGGCCCTAGACATGGACATAAAGCTATTATCTATATCTCCTGACCTTAAGACAAATTCTATTAAATTTCTAATGGATACTCTAATTTGGTTCTTCATTTTATCATCCTTAATTTTTACTATGATTATTATACCAAAAGACACTCCAAAAGGAGTGTCAAAATTAACTTCTTAGATATTGGCCTTGGCAGCCCTTATAAGTTCTTCAAATATCTTCAAGAATATGGGCTTTCTTTTCAGTAGGGCCTCAGGATGGAACTGTACCCCTATCATAAACCTATCATCAGCAGCCTCTACAACTTCTATTAGTCCATCATCAGCTACAGCAGCTACTTGAAGGTTGTCACCTAGCTTATTGATCCCCTGGTGGTGGTAGGAGTTTACATAGATGGTATCCTGATTAAATATCTCATAGAACCTAGTTTCCTTCCTTATGCTTATGGAGTGGAACTCCTCCTCTATAGTTATATAGTCTGGACAATGGCCTAAGGAGCCTGGAAGCTGGCGGTCTATATCCTGGTAAAGGCTTCCACCCAGGTATACGTTCATCAGTTGAAGGCCCCTACAAATTCCAAGTATGGGCAGCTTCTTTTTGTAAGCCTTCTCAAATAAGCCAAACTCATATTCATCCCTGATGGTAGATACCCGTTTTATTTCCTTTAAAGGATTTTCTCCATAGTATAAAGGTGAAATATCGATTCCCCCAGAAAAAATTAGGCCATGAATTAAGTCCATATATCCATCAAAGGCCTCTTGGTCATTGGTAGTAGGAAGGATAACAGGAATCCCACCTGCTGCAAATACTGCATTGATATAATTGGTGTTAAGTGTATGAAAGCCTTGGACCTGTTCTTCAAAAGCTGTAATCCCAATAATTGGTTTCATATTAGTTTCCCCCTTATAGTCTTATATTCCATATACTGCCATTATATCAAAAGACACTCCAAAAGGAGTGTCTTTATTTTAATTACTGTTCTTTTTTTGAATCCTTAATCATATTATCCCATTTTTCTACTAGTCTGGCCCTGTTTTCTCCAGACCATTCTAAGTCATATGGGTTTAGCTTCACATTTGCCAATGGCTTAGCCTGCTCTGGAATCTTGGCATCTGGGTTTGTAGGGAATTGGTATGAACCATATTGTTGACCAATCTCTTGTGCTTCCTTAGTTAAGGCCCAGTCCACGAATATCTTTGCAGCTTCCAGCTCAGGTGCACCTGCAATAATTCCAACAGCAGCTGTTGAATACCAAGTACCATCTTCTGGTGCAACTACAGATATATTTTCAAAACCTTCTTCAATATGTCTTAAGCCATTATGCATAAATGTAATACCTATTGCAGCTTCACCTAAGCCTGCTGACATAGCTGGAGCTGAACCAGATTTTGTATATTGCTTAATATTATTATCTAACTCTACCATATACTTTAGACCCTCTTCCTCTCCAACTTCATAGATTTTTCTACCACTTGGGTTTGCAGCCTCAACAAATAAAGTATACTCTCCCACATCTACATAGTACTCTTGAGCATTTCCCATAAAGGTGGATAAGGTGATTTTTCCATCAAATTTTCCCTCTTCTCCTATGTTTATTGCCTCAGGCCTGATAACCCCTCGTACCCTTTCTCCAACCTTAAATGTTCTTTCTCCCTTTATTGGAACTCTAGCTATATTGTTTAACATTTCAACCATTAATTCTTTTCCTTCAATTCCCTTAATTACTCCATCTACAAAATTTGCTGTTCCAATAAAATCTGCAATGAATTCGGTTGCTGGTTGTTGATAGATTTCTTGTGGTGTACCAATTTGTTCTATTTTCCCTTTATTCATGATGATTACTCTATCTGATAGGCTCATGGCCTCTGCTTGGTCATGGGTTACATAAATGCTTGTTAAGCCTAGTTCTTTTTGTATCCTCCTAATTTCATTCCGCATATATACTCTTAGCTTTGCATCTAAGTTAGATAAGGGCTCGTCAAATAACAATACTCCCGGCTCCATAACTAAGGCCCTAGCCAATGCAACCCTCTGCTGTTGACCTCCAGACAGTTGGCCTGGATTTCTTTTTTCTAAGCCCTTTAGGCCCACTAAGTCTATTATGTGTGAAACCTTCTTATCTATTAGCTTTGGATCCATTTTTCGGATTCTTAAGCCATAAGCAATATTTTCATATATATTATAGTGAGGAAACAAGGCATAACTTTGAAAGACCATGGCAATGTCTCGTTTATTGGGAGGTTGATTGTTTATATTTTCTCCGCCTAGTATTATATCTCCAGAAGTGGGAGTTTCAAAGCCTGCAATCATCCTCAATGTAGTAGTCTTACCGCATCCAGATGGGCCAAGTAATGTTACAAACTCACCTGGATTAATAGTAACTGATATATTGTCTACTGCTCTAAATACTCCTTCATTGTTATGGCTTTTAAATTCCTTAGTTACATTTCTTAGGATTACATTTTTTGATTCTTTCATAATTATTCTCCTTTAAGTCAAGTTAATATTATCTTTACTTACACCTAGCAATCCAACAGCCTTATACATGATAAATATGGCTATATATACAATCACNATTAAAATAGTTGAGAAAACTGATGCAGTACCAAACCTGCCTACTTCTACTTGGTCTAAGACAACTATTGTTAGTAGCCTAAATCTAGCAGAGATCAAGAATATTACAGCACTTAGGCCAGTCATACTCTTAATAAAGGAATATATCAATCCCCCTAAAAATGCTGGCTTTATCATAGGCAAAGTAATGGTAGTAAAGACTTTAAAAGAATCAGCCCCTAGGCCTTGAGCTGCCTCTTCTATACTTGGGTCAATTTGCTGCAATGTATTAATACCAGATTTAATCCCCATTGGTATAGTCCTGGCAATAAATGCAATGATGATAATTGCTGCTGTACCTGTTAAGACAATTGGTGGAGAGTTAAAGGCCAGTATATATCCAATGCCTATAACTGTTCCCGGAACTGCTATCCCAACTACAGACGTAAAGTCAATGAAATTTCGCCCAATAAACCTCTTTCTAACTATTAAATAAGCAATTATCATCCCTAGAATTCCCGTAAAAGGTAACCTTGGAAAAGGTATCCCACCTTGAACCTCCTAAATTTTGAGAAGCTTCCTCCATTGAGGGATCTATTGTTCTTAGAACCCCACTTAAAATTAAGTAGGCCATTGGGAAGAATGACAAAGTTTGTACTAGAATAAGTCCTGGCAAACCATAGATATTAAAGTCCCTTAAACCTAATAAGGAATAAGTGATTAGCCCTCTACTACCAAATAGGTAAATAATAGATAAGGATATTGCAAAGGGTGGTGAAATCATTGGTAAAAGGGCTATTAAATTGAATATCTTTTTCCCAGGCATTTTTATATAGGTTTCTGCATAAGCAAAAATATAGCCTACTATAGTGGATAAGATCCCTGTAATAGTCCCTAATAATAGGGTATTTTTAATGGCTTGAACATTGGAGGAAGACTTAAATGCTCCAATATAGGCCTTTAAAGTAAAGTTGCCATCTAAATCTACTAAACTTTGCTTCAACACCTCATAAAGAGGCAAGACAATGAATACGAATAGGGAAAAAATAACTAAGATTATAGTGATAAACAACATGGGATCCCTAAGAATTTTTTGAAATCCTGCAGTATTTTTATTCATATAATTACACTCCTTACCTTTCCCCAGCCATAACATACATTAGCTTAGGGGAAAATAATGGTTCCAATCAGTGTGAAATACTCCGTCTTCATCAATCCTATTGTAAGTATGGGCACCGAAAAAATCCCTTTGGGCTTGAATAAGATTGGCTGGGAGCCTTTCCTCAATCATACTAAAGAAATAATCTAAGGACGAATTAAGTCCAAAAGTTGGAATATAATAATCCTTTGCTATACCAGTTATATATTTAACTGAGTTGATTTTCTCCATTAGATAGGATAAAGCTTTTTCACTATTTAACAAGTTAACATTATCCTTATTTTCATCTATAATTTCAATAAAAAAGTCTAGCATCTTGGCCCTAATGATACATCCGCCCTTCCAAATCCTCAGTACTTCTGAAATATTAATATCAAAGCCATAGGCCTTAGATGCTTCTGAAATCAACCAAATTCCCTGTGAGAATATGATAAAGTTAGTAAAAAGCAAAGCTTTTTCTAATTGGCTGATTAACTTTTCTCTGTCTGAAAATCCTTTAGGTAAGTCTTTGTTTACCTTCCTTGAAAGTTCAACTCTATCCTCTTTAAAGAAGGATAACTGCCTGCTTTCTACGGCTGCATTAATGGATGAAGCTGGTATTCCAAGCTCATAAGAGATTTGAGCTGTCCATTTCCCAGTCCCTTTTTGTCCAGCCTTGTCTAATATCATATCAACTAAGGGCCTCTTAGTTTTTTCATCTTGTAATTTGAAAATCTTGTAGGATATTTCCATTAGGTATGAATTTAGGTCTCCCTTGTTCCAGTCTTCAAAGACTTCTGATATTTCATCTGCAGAGAGTTTCAATACCCTTCTCATAATGTCATAGGCTTCTGAAATGCCTTGCATCAATCCATACTCTATGCCATTATGTAACATTTTGATGAAATGACCTGCTCCACCATTACCTATATAAGTACAACATGGACCATCTGCGGTCTTGGCGGCAATTTTTAACAGTAGGTCTTCAACTAGTTCATAGGCTAGTTTAGTCCCTCCTGGCATTATGGAAGGCCCTTGTAAAGCACCCAGTTCTCCACCCGATACTCCTATTCCTAAATATAAAATCCCCTTTTTCTCTAATTCTTCCATTCTTCTTGTAGTATCTGGAAAGTAGGTGTTACCACCATCCATAATAAGGTCCCCCTTATTTAAGTGGGGTACCAAGCTTTGAATCATATCATCTACTGCCTTGCCTGGCTTAATCATCAGAAAAATCTTTCTAGGTCTATCTAATGATTTTACAAAGGTCTCAATATCGTAAAAATCCTTGATATTACGATTTTTCCTTCCTTGTCAAAGAAAAATGCCCAGTTCAGTTAATAACCTGGGCATTTTATTATTCATATTCACAATTGAGGTCATGTTTTGCCAGCTTTTCTTTTAAAATATAATCTAAAAATTCCCTTACTGCCCCATTTCCTCCGTCATACTTGGATACAAAGTCTGCTATATTTATTATTGCCTTAGCTGCATCTCTTGGGCATCCTTTTAGTCCACATAATTTCATGGCAGTATAGTCATTTTCATCATCGCCTATATAGGCAATATTAGTAAATTTCAAATTGTATTTGTCTAATAAATCATATAAAACTTTAACCTTATTGGATACTCCCTGATATAGTTCAGAAATTTTCAGCTCTTCCGCCCTTTTATTCAATATGGAAGATTCTCTGCCAGTTATGATTACAGGGATAATGCCAAATTTTGGCAGCTGCTTTATCCTTAAACCGTCTTTTGCATTGAAGGCTTTGAAAACTTCTCCATCTTTTCCCATATATATCTTTCCATCTGTAAGTGTACCATCTACATCCATTACAACCATTTTTATCTCCTTCTTGTCCATTGCAACACTCCTAATAAGATTTAATAGAGTATATCATAAAGTGGAACATCTTTGTAGTTGACCAGTTGTAAAGTTTATACAAGCCTTATGTACTTATCCCTTAGATTCCATAAGTATATTCTCATAATTTATTATGCCTAAGGGACTTAGCCTTGCCCCTACAATACCCTTCCTTGTAACTATGGCAGTCTTGGGATGGAAGACAGGGGCCCATGGACAATCTTCTATGATGATATTTTGTATTTTCTTATATATTTCAACCTTTTTATTGGGATTTATTATTTCTTTTGCCTCATCCATTAATTCAACAACCCTTGGATTATTGTATCTAGTAAAGTTGGTCTGGTTGTCGTAGTTAAATATAGGTTGTAGGAAATTATCTGGGTCTCCTGTATCTGCTATCCATCTGCCTATGAATATGTGGCATCTGGCAATATTTTCAGGCCTCAGATAGTCCCTTGGAGGAATTTTTGTAATCTCTAAATCTAGGCCTAATTTCTGCAAATCCTCTATTACATACTGGCTTAGTCTGTAGAATAGGGCATTTTCAGGTTCATCCCTTATGATAACCTTAACTTTCTGGCCATTTAACAAGCCTTCCCTATTTAAAATCTCCTTGGCCATGGTAGGATTATAGACGTAGCCAGGAAGGTGGCTGTTATCTATAATCTTTGGAGGAATTGGCCCTTTGGCTTCTTCACCTAAGTCTCCTAAAATATTATCTATTATCCTCCTTCTATCAATGCCTATACTTATTGCCCTTCTAGCCTCCCTGCTCCTTGCCAATATGGAATTGCTTTCTAAGTTAAAGCCTACATAATAAGTTCCTAAAACATCTCCAAGGCCAATGTTTACATCTGGCAATATCTTTATCCTATCAAGGTCTTCCTTGCCATTTACGGTAATTAAGTCATATTTACCCTCAGCTATACCTTCTACCAAGTCATCATGCCTATAATTGACTATGATTTTGTCAATGAAGGGTTCACCACCATAATAATCTTTAAAGGCCCTTAGTACACAGGATTCATCAGTTACTTCTTCAAGTATATAAGGGCCGCAGCCTGTTAGTTTGCCCTTTTCAACATCTTCCTTAGCTAGTATTGCTGTAGTAAACTGGCCTAGATTTAACAAGAATCCACTATAGGGACTAACTAGCCTAATGGATAGCCTGTACCTATCTAAGACTTTTACGCCACTTATTTCATTGGTCCTTCCATTTATATAATCCTCTGCTCCCTCAATATGGTCTAAGAACCAAGTATTAGGCGAACCAAGACTTGGAGAAGTCATCCTTTCGTAGGAATATTTTACATCTTCAGCAGTTATCTCCCTACCATTGTGGAACTTTGCTCCCTTTCTCAATGTAAATATCCAAGTTAGTCCATCTTCTTCCACATGCCAGTTTTTAGCCAGACCTGGAGATACTTCTCCAGTAGAGCCTACATACAGGAGGGCGCCATAAATATTCATTAGGATTTGTGCACTATCCTGGTCATTGGCCAAGTGAGGGTCAAATTCTAAGGGTTTATTATTTATGGAAATATTCAAGACAGTATCTTCTTCCTTATCATCTACTATGGTCTCTAGTAGTTTGTTGGAAATAGCCATTAAATCCTTAGAGGCTAAGGACAATGTATCTAGTGAGGTTCTAGCATATTGAGTATTTAAGGCTGCAATATCTACCAAGGAAATGACCTTATTGGAATTTTCAGTCATATCCTGGGTACAGCTGATTACATATTCTAAGCTTTCAGTTTGTTTTGCTATGGCAGTATTTATCTCCTCTGAAACCTTTGTGGTTGCATTTACAGCCCTTATTATATCGTCAAAAACGGATTTTGTTTCTTCGGCAATATTGGTTCCCTCTTGGATTTTCTCCATACTATTATTCATGGCAGCTATGGTATTTGAGACCTCATCATTAATCTCTTTGATGACTTTTGCTATTTCGTTGGCAGATTTAGTACTGCTGTCTGCCAGCTTTTTAACTTCTTCAGCCACAACTGCAAACCCTCTGCCTACTTCACCTGCCCTAGCAGCCTCTATTGAGGCATTGAGGGCTAAAAGGTTAGTATTATATGCTATTCCATTTATGACCTTTATTATTTCATCTATTTGTTTTGCCTTTTTACTTAAATTGTCAACTACTTCTCTAGCATATACCATGGACTTTTCTATTTCCTTCATTGCATTAATGGAATTGTTAACTGCGTCATTACCAGTGCTGGCTATATTTAATGTATCAGCAGCTATTTGTTTTGAACTTTCTGTATTGGCATATACTTCTTCTGCCAAGGCTGAATAGCTGCCAATTTCATTGATTACCTTGTTTATTGAATCCATTTGTACTTCTACATGATCTGCCAAATCATATGTAATCTTAATTAGGTTGTCTGTAGCAAAGGCTGTCTCCTCTATTTTTTGGGAAAGTCTTTCTACTATGTGTTGTTGGTTTTTCTTTAATATCCCCAAATTTACTTGGCCTTTTTCTTCTACCAGATTCATTGCCCCCTCTGTTTTGGGAACATATTCTTTTTTTCTGTCTTTAAAGATTTTAAACATTCCCCTTCCCACCTTTATGCAAATAAACTTTATCTAGTTAAATTAATAATATTATATAATATAAATTTAAATTGTCCATGTTTTTTGAAAATTTATAACAGAGTTAAATTTTTAAGTATCTAGTTTTACACATCCAAAGCCTTGGCTGTTTTTACTTCCAAAGCCTGCATCTAAGCCTAGCTGCAACAGCCTCTTATCTCCCCTAATTAAGAATTTGCCGTCAGCACACTTTATTATAAAGTCTTTGTAATAGGTAAGGATTTGCTTGGGCTTGTCCAAGGGAACAATTTCTATGCCCTTATCAAGGCTTAAATCGGTATTGTAAAATGCATTATATTTTTTTACCAGGTTTTCACTTACAATCCTATTGAAATCCCTTTCCTGAGGCATGAAATAATAA
>JGI24713J26584_10002343_pt1 | contig 13140 bp, 4 predicted proteins | sample BioPla4DNA1_FD_26584 | JGI IMG/M metagenome (IMG submission 26584) | reverse complement strand
GAAGATGTCTTAGCAACATTCATCATACAGGAAAGTTCGATTAAGGTGGCCTATTTTTTGCCCGGCATCTGGCCTAATTTTAGGCTAGCATTAACAGATAAGAAAGATACTCGTTTCAATCCCTTGTAGGTACGCTAAAAACTGAGTTTGGAGTTGTATCTCTTGATACTAGTTTTTAGTTTCAATCCCTTGTAGGTACGCTAAAAACCCCTTCCCTGCTTCTAAACGCAAACACACGTCCACTAGTTTCAATCCCTTGTAGGTACGCTAAAAACGAATTAGTTAGCCCCATCCTTAAAGGGCGAAGAGGATGTTTCAATCCCTTGTAGGTACGCTAAAAACGAGGGAAGAAATTCCCTCTTATTTTTTTGTCTCTAGTTTCAATCCCTTGTAGGTACGCTAAAAACGGAATATGCGGTCGAAGTATTAATTGGTATTTTGCGTTTCAATCCCTTGTAGGTACGCTAAAAACTCAGCTTATCCGACAATAAACCGGCCTACTGGTGGAGTTTCAATCCCTTGTAGGTACGCTAAAAACTAAAACAGCAGTGCCAATAAATACGCAAATTGCCACGTTTCAATCCCTTGTAGGTACGCTAAAAACGTGTATTTGAACAAGCACCAACTATAATTCAATCAAGTTTCAATCCCTTGTAGGTACGCTAAAAACGTACAAGCTGGAAGCTTTCAGGGATTTGGTTGATTCAAGTTTCAATCCCTTGTAGGTACGCTAAAAACCCTCCCATTTCGCAAGAGGTAAAGCAAAAGAAGAAGGTTTCAATCCCTTGTAGGTACGCTAAAAACTGTTAAACACGCTTATGACCTGTTAAAACCAGGGGGGTTTCAATCCCTTGTAGGTACGCTAAAAACAACAAAAGTAAACATTGTGGCGCAGGCTATTGAGGAGTTTCAATCCCTTGTAGGTACGCTAAAAACGTTTATTACGAGGACCCCAGCCGCAGAACACATACGGTTTCAATCCCTTGTAGGTACGCTAAAAACTTTCTTCACTTTATCAGACGCCAATTCCGATAAAGGTTTCAATCCCTTGTAGGTACGCTAAAAACTGGCTTGCATCCGGCGCAACTCGCCACCCATCCCACGTTTCAATCCCTTGTAGGTACGCTAAAAACTTGAGCAAGCGATGACGGCCTGTTGTTTTAGTCCTAGAGAAGTTTCAATCCCTTGTAGGTACGCTAAAAACGCGTCAGCAGTCGCTTTCTTAGAACTTCCCTGGACACGTTTCAATCCCTTGTAGGTACGCTAAAAACTTGGGCCGCCTGGGACGATGAGGAGATTGAAATCGAGTTTCAATCCCTTGTAGGTACGCTAAAAACAGGTGGCTCTCTGAAATTCCAATGGATAAGGCGATAGTTTCAATCCCTTGTAGGTACGCTAAAAACCGTAGCTAAGCGCCAAGCTGTTGTAGCAGCCGCAACCCCTTGTTTCAATCCCTTGTAGGTACGCTAAAAACTAAGCGCAAAAGGGAAACGCTGGTGCTTGCTTTCAGGTTTCAATCCCTTGTAGGTACGCTAAAAACCTATACTGCCTGGAGAGAGGTCACTCCGCTTCATAAGTTTCAATCCCTTGTAGGTACGCTAAAAACCAAGGCGGCAGTCTCAACCGATGGCGGCTCATCCTAGTTTCAATCCCTTGTAGGTACGCTAAAAACATACATTATTATAAACAAAGCTTGAAAGGTTTCCACGTTTCAATCCCTTGTAGGTACGCTAAAAACTTCACCCCACAAGAAATATTAAAGCCGCCCATTTCGTTTCAATCCCTTGTAGGTACGCTAAAAACGCGAAGTTTGCTTGTGTCACCAACGAATTCACATTCTGTTTCAATCCCTTGTAGGTACGCTAAAAACCCCTGGAGCAAGTCCTACAGTATCAAGGACCTTGACACCGTTTCAATCCCTTGTAGGTACGCTAAAAACCAATGCAGGAATTAGTTGTTGCCGCACATTATGCCGTTTCAATCCCTTGTAGGTACGCTAAAAACATAAGATTGTTTTCGAGAGTTCAAACCTGACTTTCGCGTTTCAATCCCTTGTAGGTACGCTAAAAACACGCCGTCCTCCCGGATAACCGGGAGCCCGGAAAAATGTTTCAATCCCTTGTAGGTACGCTAAAAACTAGCCGAATACGGCGTATGGGACGCAATCGAGAAAGGTTTCAATCCCTTGTAGGTACGCTAAAAACGAAACTTGATAATTTAACGTCATTATATTCTTTTACATGTTTCAATCCCTTGTAGGTACGCTAAAAACGCAAGAGGCAAAACTGCCTCAATACCCGCCGTTACTTGTTTCAATCCCTTGTAGGTACGCTAAAAACGAGGAGGGAGCCGGATTGAAATGTGAGTGCGGATGCGGGTTTCAATCCCTTGTAGGTACGCTAAAAACTGGGGTTGGACGGACAACTATATGGGCCAGGGTGTAGTTTCAATCCCTTGTAGGTACGCTAAAAACCCGGGATGATGACATCAAAGCCGAAATAAATGGGCGTTTCAATCCCTTGTAGGTACGCTAAAAACTTCTGCCGTATGCATCCCCATGGCCAGTTCTGGAGCAGTTTCAATCCCTTGTAGGTACGCTAAAAACACCTGGTACTGTTTTCAATGCCGGCCCCGTGGCCGTGTTTCAATCCCTTGTAGGTACGCTAAAAACCCCAACCAGAACAGCTAAAATTCCTAGTCCCACCGGGTTTCAATCCCTTGTAGGTACGCTAAAAACGATAATATCATCTACGGGCATTCCCTTTTCAAGCATGTTTCAATCCCTTGTAGGTACGCTAAAAACATGGATTAAGTTCAGCGGCAAATTTCATATATTTTAGTTTCAATCCCTTGTAGGTACGCTAAAAACAACCAACCTGCACTTTCCGCCCTGGTCCAGACAGTCGCGTTTCAATCCCTTGTAGGTACGCTAAAAACGGACAACAACCAAGTTACCGCACTGTCAGTAATCGAGTTTCAATCCCTTGTAGGTACGCTAAAAACTATCCGGTCCTGAGAAGAACTCTATTATTGAACAACTAGTTTCAATCCCTTGTAGGTACGCTAAAAACGGTCCTCGGTCCTGAGGTGCTCGGCGTAGTCTTGCAGGTTTCAATCCCTTGTAGGTACGCTAAAAACGACTTGTTTTTTGCAACTAAGAAGAAGGGTAACAACAGTTTCAATCCCTTGTAGGTACGCTAAAAACAAGGCCGCCTTCTCCTGCCCAGGCATGAGAGATTGAATCGTTTCAATCCCTTGTAGGTACGCTAAAAACTTGATGCGGATTTAGGGGGGGTGGTGAGATGAAACTGTTTCAATCCCTTGTAGGTACGCTAAAAACGATATATGAGCACGTTATCAGCGATGATTCTTTGATGTTTCAATCCCTTGTAGGTACGCTAAAAACGCTATTAATCAACTCCAGCAACAGCGGGTGGAAATGGTTTCAATCCCTTGTAGGTACGCTAAAAACTTTTATAATTCCTTTTCGCCGGAAGGGCTAGCAAAGATAGGTTTCAATCCCTTGTAGGTACGCTAAAAACTTGGCCACCCTCGCTCGCCATCAGTCCCATATATGGCGTTTCAATCCCTTGTAGGTACGCTAAAAACATCTGATGTCGACGATTTGTCCTGGTTGCCAATAAGGTTTCAATCCCTTGTAGGTACGCTAAAAACAAGTCAGCGTCGGTAAAGGTAAACTTTACAGTCTGGAGTTTCAATCCCTTGTAGGTACGCTAAAAACGTTATGCGATGGGCATTAGGCATTAATTCCAAATACCGGTTTCAATCCCTTGTAGGTACGCTAAAAACGTCTTGGAGTTGAAACACTTGCAACTACAACTGGTTGTTTCAATCCCTTGTAGGTACGCTAAAAACGCTATGATGGCACACTAGAGATGGCACTCGTGCCCGAGTTTCAATCCCTTGTAGGTACGCTAAAAACAGGAAGTGATGGTCAGGATTCTTTTGAATTAACTCGTTTCAATCCCTTGTAGGTACGCTAAAAACAGTATATGGCAATGGCAGGCTGGGATGTACAGCAAGTTTCAATCCCTTGTAGGTACGCTAAAAACTCAAACACCGGACGCAAAGATTCGGGAAACGATCTAGTTTCAATCCCTTGTAGGTACGCTAAAAACTTCAATAATAAAACTGCTCTCTGTGTGGAGCAGCCTGGTTTCAATCCCTTGTAGGTACGCTAAAAACCAGGGTATAGCGTGGTTGCAGGTTTATATAAACGAGGTTTCAATCCCTTGTAGGTACGCTAAAAACGGTTGTCAAATATTTATAACGGAATACAAAATTTAGGTTTCAATCCCTTGTAGGTACGCTAAAAACTTGGCCACTCATTTTCCCATCCTTCACTTTTGCAAGTTTCAATCCCTTGTAGGTACGCTAAAAACATCGCCCCCACCGGGCAGATAATTCCAGTTTGTAATGTTTCAATCCCTTGTAGGTACGCTAAAAACACAATTATTATGATAATCCCGCGTGGGACATGGCGAAGTTTCAATCCCTTGTAGGTACGCTAAAAACCATCCTGGATGTCATTACCCAGGAGGTAGAATCAAGTTTCAATCCCTTGTAGGTACGCTAAAAACCCAAAACAAATCCCGGGTATAATGCAAAAATATAATATGTTTCAATCCCTTGTAGGTACGCTAAAAACTCGCATCGGCATCGTAGAAATACCGTGCGCTCTTACTGTTTCAATCCCTTGTAGGTACGCTAAAAACCGGGTGATACATCGCTTTAGTTCGTCACCCAATTTGGTTTCAATCCCTTGTAGGTACGCTAAAAACGCAAAATGACTGCCAAACTGCAAATATGCCGTTCCTGGTTTCAATCCCTTGTAGGTACGCTAAAAACTTGAATAAATTTGAAGAATTAAAGATTAATGGAAGTTTCAATCCCTTGTAGGTACGCTAAAAACGGACGCGGCGCTGCTGCTGCGCCAACATCTGGCGGGTTTCAATCCCTTGTAGGTACGCTAAAAACGGTCAGGCGTGCAGAACATAAAAGGCTCCCCGGTTTCGGTTTCAATCCCTTGTAGGTACGCTAAAAACAAGATCAGCTAATCCAGGACAAAAAGGCCCAGCTTAGTTTCAATCCCTTGTAGGTACGCTAAAAACTTCGCCGATGAATGCTGGTTCCTTTGGTTGGTCCGGGTTTCAATCCCTTGTAGGTACGCTAAAAACTGTTATTTCAGGGAGAAGTTCGTCTGCTGAACCAAAGTTTCAATCCCTTGTAGGTACGCTAAAAACGCTAAGTTGTTCTGTTTTGAGTACGGGGCTTGTCCGTTTCAATCCCTTGTAGGTACGCTAAAAACCCTTAACAAAGGCTTCTCTTAGTGTTTTGAGGACTTGTTTCAATCCCTTGTAGGTACGCTAAAAACCCGGCATATCTTCAAGGTCCTGGGTAAAGATATCCGAGTTTCAATCCCTTGTAGGTACGCTAAAAACCATAATCTTCAAGCCATTGCGTTAAGTAGTCTCCCAAGTTTCAATCCCTTGTAGGTACGCTAAAAACTATCCTGGGTATTAAAGAAACGCCAATCATAACCGCGTTTCAATCCCTTGTAGGTACGCTAAAAACTATGACGTCCTCCATTACTCTTATAACCCTTATAAAGTTTCAATCCCTTGTAGGTACGCTAAAAACTCAGGGACGTCGGTGTATCCGATTTCTGAATGGTTTTGTTTCAATCCCTTGTAGGTACGCTAAAAACATTACCAGCTATTTTGACTCCAGAAGTAATATCGGGTTTCAATCCCTTGTAGGTACGCTAAAAACCGGGCGCGGGCATCCTCCAGGAATATCCCTTTCAAGCGTTTCAATCCCTTGTAGGTACGCTAAAAACTAAAGAAGACTGGGCTTTTTTAGTTGGTCATCATAGTTTCAATCCCTTGTAGGTACGCTAAAAACGTTTAAAGATTTAAAATTTTGATGGAGGTGGATGAAGTTTCAATCCCTTGTAGGTACGCTAAAAACGTTGGCTCAGTACATTGACACCATGCAGGAGTATGCGTTTCAATCCCTTGTAGGTACGCTAAAAACGGAGACTTCCAGCTACTAGCGGCAACAAAGTTCACTAGTTTCAATCCCTTGTAGGTACGCTAAAAACGGTGAACCCGGAAAGAATAACTTGTCAAACAGGAAAGTTTCAATCCCTTGTAGGTACGCTAAAAACCAATCGCCGGTGTTGCAATTGCCAGTGTTCCTATTGCGTTTCAATCCCTTGTAGGTACGCTAAAAACGACATCTGTAAAAAGCTCATTTATCGCGCCAACAAGTTTCAATCCCTTGTAGGTACGCTAAAAACTTTGAAGTTGAATTGAAGTCATCCACTGGCAGACTAAGTTTCAATCCCTTGTAGGTACGCTAAAAACTCGCAATTGGAATTTAAGTGTGTTATAAACCCAAGCTAGTTTCAATCCCTTGTAGGTACGCTAAAAACAGAGAAGGCAGAGATTATAGCCGCGATTACTGCACAAGTTTCAATCCCTTGTAGGTACGCTAAAAACCCAACCATTGATTACGCCTTAAACGACCTGATAAGGTTTCAATCCCTTGTAGGTACGCTAAAAACAAGTATTGCCTGTAATGATGTTGTCATGACTGGAAAAGTTTCAATCCCTTGTAGGTACGCTAAAAACCTGTGATTTCCGCCGTTGTCACCCGTACCATTCGCCAAGTTTCAATCCCTTGTAGGTACGCTAAAAACGGCAGGTGGGACTGAGGACGGATGCCGCGAGTTCAAGTTTCAATCCCTTGTAGGTACGCTAAAAACGAGGAGTTGTTGACCCTGCGGGCCATGTTGGAAGGAGGGTTTCAATCCCTTGTAGGTACGCTAAAAACATCACCGACAGCGAGGGCAAGATGAAGTCTTTTGCTGTTTCAATCCCTTGTAGGTACGCTAAAAACTTCGTATTCCGCCTGCTCGATATTGAGAATGACCTGTTTCAATCCCTTGTAGGTACGCTAAAAACTGATTAAGCCGTTGCTAGAAGCTATCGAACAACTGAGTTTCAATCCCTTGTAGGTACGCTAAAAACATATTTTTCGGGGGGTGTTCGCTTGAAGTTTACCCCGGTTTCAATCCCTTGTAGGTACGCTAAAAACGTGGGAGGTTTCGACCGGTTGCCAACCGGTTCTCATGTTTCAATCCCTTGTAGGTACGCTAAAAACCGAGAAGGTCGTGATTGCCTGATTTGAGGATTTCCTGGTTTCAATCCCTTGTAGGTACGCTAAAAACCAATCAAGCGGGTCTTTCAGACTCGCATTAAGGTAGAGTTTCAATCCCTTGTAGGTACGCTAAAAACAAAATCGCCTACCATAACAGGCCTGGCCCTCGCGCGTTTCAATCCCTTGTAGGTACGCTAAAAACTTGGTTTACGTAATACACCTTATAGGAAGTTATTATCGTTTCAATCCCTTGTAGGTACGCTAAAAACTGAAAGGAGAGGTAAAAATGTTAGATTATTGTATGTGTTTCAATCCCTTGTAGGTACGCTAAAAACGAGAAGGTCGTGATTGCCTGATTTGAGGATTTCCTGGTTTCAATCCCTTGTAGGTACGCTAAAAACAAAAAAAGAGGCCATGCAGTTCCAGGTATATATATAGTTTCAATCCCTTGTAGGTACGCTAAAAACATGTAAAGGGGTGTAATGATTATGATGTTTACTAAAGAGTTTCAATCCCTTGTAGGTACGCTAAAAACTTTAATGAGTATGGATTTACGCTATATGTTGGCCGTGTTTCAATCCCTTGTAGGTACGCTAAAAACCGAGCACCTGAAAAAGCTATACAAGCAACAACCGCCGTTTCAATCCCTTGTAGGTACGCTAAAAACAGTGGATTTTGTCTGGAGTGGTATTGAAACGGTGGAAGTTTCAATCCCTTGTAGGTACGCTAAAAACATATTTAAGGGATATAGCCGAACAAGAAGTAATTAAGTTTCAATCCCTTGTAGGTACGCTAAAAACGCACGGGAACGGGCAAGACGGCAGTCAGCCCGGTGAGTTTCAATCCCTTGTAGGTACGCTAAAAACCTGGGAGACCTGCCGCCGCTTCTGGCGGCAGTACTTGTTTCAATCCCTTGTAGGTACGCTAAAAACTGCCGTCAGTAGTCTTAGTTCATACGGGTCCTGCGTGTTTCAATCCCTTGTAGGTACGCTAAAAACGGCTGGCAAGGTGTTCTTTGATACCGATAAAGACTTGTTTCAATCCCTTGTAGGTACGCTAAAAACTCAAATGATTTCACTGTTGAAGAAGCAAGGGAAACCATGTTTCAATCCCTTGTAGGTACGCTAAAAACTTCATGAATGTCCATCAACAGTTGACCATACTGTGAAGTTTCAATCCCTTGTAGGTACGCTAAAAACGCTCATCGAAAACGTAGTCCTGAAAGAAATATATGGAGTTTCAATCCCTTGTAGGTACGCTAAAAACACTCAGGACTCCCTGCCTGTGGGGACGGTTGTCAAGAGTTTCAATCCCTTGTAGGTACGCTAAAAACTCGCGATATACTGTAGATAACAAAAGGAGGGCCGAGTTTCAATCCCTTGTAGGTACGCTAAAAACGATAAAGGATTTTATAAACTGGATTTTTGGGGAAAGGGTTTCAATCCCTTGTAGGTACGCTAAAAACTTGTGACCGGGGTGTTTCTCATGAAATAGTTAGGCAGTTTCAATCCCTTGTAGGTACGCTAAAAACGAAGATATATGGTATTATCGGGGTTATGATATTATATAGTTTCAATCCCTTGTAGGTACGCTAAAAACAGGAACTTGCTATCATGGCTGTCAAAGCCGTTGAAGTTTCAATCCCTTGTAGGTACGCTAAAAACCAGGCCTGGTGCCCGTCGGCTATCGCAATCCTGCCAGGTTTCAATCCCTTGTAGGTACGCTAAAAACGCTTGCGGTGGGAATCAATATACTGCATGTGATACAGGTTTCAATCCCTTGTAGGTACGCTAAAAACAAGCAGAATCTACCAAACGCGCGATGCGCTGAAAAGTTTCAATCCCTTGTAGGTACGCTAAAAACAAGACTTAACAGATGAAGAGAGAAATAACTTAAAGAGTTTCAATCCCTTGTAGGTACGCTAAAAACCTCATTAGGGAGAAGCCTTTTGATTTCCTTCTCCAAGTTTCAATCCCTTGTAGGTACGCTAAAAACTGATCTAGCCATCACTACCCATCCCTATTATCCGAGTTTCAATCCCTTGTAGGTACGCTAAAAACGCATAAAGATTTTTTCAATAAATATAATAAGTGGAGTTTCAATCCCTTGTAGGTACGCTAAAAACATCACTTACAACTTCCCATATTTTTTGATAACCAAGTTTCAATCCCTTGTAGGTACGCTAAAAACGGCTCAGATGCCGGAAGGCTGGAAGCAAATCCCGGGTTTCAATCCCTTGTAGGTACGCTAAAAACTATGAGAGACCAGCTTCGGGACCATGAAAAAAGAAGTTTCAATCCCTTGTAGGTACGCTAAAAACTCTTTTTCTTTTGCCGCTGTTATCATATTTAAGATACGTTTCAATCCCTTGTAGGTACGCTAAAAACTAGTTGGAGAAGCGAAAAAACGTTTTCCCTTCTCGAGTTTCAATCCCTTGTAGGTACGCTAAAAACGACAATACCTGGCCAGAACCGAGTGGTTCATATCGGGTTTCAATCCCTTGTAGGTACGCTAAAAACTTCTGGGCGCAGTATCCGAAGAAGCGCTCAAAAGGTGTTTCAATCCCTTGTAGGTACGCTAAAAACGGTACAACTGCCTGCTGAATGACCTGTTGAAAGGCAGTTTCAATCCCTTGTAGGTACGCTAAAAACATGACCGGGAAAGATTGCTGTTGCAATACCGGTATCGTTTCAATCCCTTGTAGGTACGCTAAAAACTCGTCAATGCCCCATTCATACAACGGTGCTTTTTCGTGTTTCAATCCCTTGTAGGTACGCTAAAAACGACTTATTGCTGGAGCTGGACACTGGAGAATTTGACAGTTTCAATCCCTTGTAGGTACGCTAAAAACATGCGCTGGACTGGTTTGACCGGGTTGACCGGGTGAGTTTCAATCCCTTGTAGGTACGCTAAAAACGCGGGATGATGGAACGCTTTGGTTGAATTTGGGGGAGTTTCAATCCCTTGTAGGTACGCTAAAAACTCTCATTCAGCAGTATGCCGATTCTTTCGATATGAGTTTCAATCCCTTGTAGGTACGCTAAAAACGTCACGGTCCTCTATTCGTATATGAGTTGATATAAAGTGGTTTCAATCCCTTGTAGGTACGCTAAAAACGGTGGTGTCGGGCGTCATAGTCTGGATAAAGAGACTTGTTTCAATCCCTTGTAGGTACGCTAAAAACCTGGGCACTGTACTTGCCCAAGGTTGCTCCCATTTGTTTCAATCCCTTGTAGGTACGCTAAAAACGCGTATTTTAATAATCCATCATGGGATTTAGGCGAGTTTCAATCCCTTGTAGGTACGCTAAAAACGAGGATAATGAATAAAAGTAAATTGGAACGCAGGTTGCGTTTCAATCCCTTGTAGGTACGCTAAAAACTGCGGTCGAAGTACCTGCCGGACACAGCCAGGAAGGTTTCAATCCCTTGTAGGTACGCTAAAAACGTCAAAAGACAACCGCCTCAGAGCCTCATACTGCTGTTTCAATCCCTTGTAGGTACGCTAAAAACTCCTAGCCGAAGCACAGGGACAGGAACCCGAAGGCGAGTTTCAATCCCTTGTAGGTACGCTAAAAACCGAGACCATGAGAAGCGCATCATAGCCCTGGAGAAGTGTTTCAATCCCTTGTAGGTACGCTAAAAACCCGCTGATGCCCGGTCATGGATCACATTAAGCTCAAGTTTCAATCCCTTGTAGGTACGCTAAAAACATCTCCTCCCCCGGTTATTTTGTGGTTATGATATTGTGTTTCAATCCCTTGTAGGTACGCTAAAAACAACAACTGTCCGTTCAATCGCCGTTTTATTGTCCACGTTTCAATCCCTTGTAGGTACGCTAAAAACTGTAAGTATCGCCAACGCAAACGTCCAACTCAACAAGTTTCAATCCCTTGTAGGTACGCTAAAAACCACCGGTTTTGGTACCAGTGCGGACCTTGAAGATCCATGTTTCAATCCCTTGTAGGTACGCTAAAAACGTTAGAGGGTTACCTTAACTCTGTTACTGGTAAAGGAGTTTCAATCCCTTGTAGGTACGCTAAAAACACATGCTCCCCGTTAAAATCCCTGAATTCTGCTTTGTTTCAATCCCTTGTAGGTACGCTAAAAACTAGGCGGTAGGTTCCTATTGCCGTACTGACTGCAGTGTTTCAATCCCTTGTAGGTACGCTAAAAACGGTTGAGATTCTTGACGTTGATGGCTGACAGGATCTCAGTTTCAATCCCTTGTAGGTACGCTAAAAACTCCAGCTCCTTCATGCCTTCGATTTCAAATTTGACTTGTTTCAATCCCTTGTAGGTACGCTAAAAACGGATTTTGCGGTGAAAATAACCAGGGTAAGTATGCAGGGTTTCAATCCCTTGTAGGTACGCTAAAAACGCTGGTGACGGATTTCACCAAAACAGCTATGCGGAGTTTCAATCCCTTGTAGGTACGCTAAAAACCCATCAAAACATCATAATACCACCAACGATTACCTTCAGCTCTCTTGATTAATCTATTTTGCATGAACGGAAGTATAAAGTAAGATTGGGCTTTTTCAAAGAATTCCCCTGTCGTCGGTTCCCGGGTATTTTGGCATTACTTATGGTCGACGACACAATTGCGATGGTTTTACATCACAGACTGGAGCGTCAAATAAAATTGTCCTGGCCTCCCTTTTTTATTCCCATCAATTCTCTATTGGAATACTTTGTCGTGCGGAATGTATAGAATATTACAGAGTCTTCGTCTTTATCGATAATGCGTTCCAATTCCGCTCTTAATTTAAACAGAGCTGATTCGTTTATTTCGCCTTCCAATACCGAATTCTGCACCCAATATAAGTATTTGCGGCAGGTTTTTAATACCTTGGCTACTCGTTTCTGATTCACATCATAGACAACAATTACGAACATCCCGACAGCTACCACCGTGACACAAATGGTTCATATGCCTTCTCACCCATAAGATGTTTCTCGAGCTTGTACAGTTCCATACGAATCAACCGGCGGTAAGAAACCTCCCGTCCCAAACCTCGATGCATAATAGTCGTTCTAAGTCTATTATCCCATTCTTCAGTAAATATTTGGCGTCCTTTTTCATTCATCAGAATCCCATTAACTCGTTTCTCAAAATGGGGCTTGCGTAACATGTTTTTTCCTATCAAGGTGAAAATTAATCGATCTACAAGGATCGGCTTAAAAATTTCAGCAATATCAAGATTGAGCGAAAAACTTCTAAAGTTGGTACTATGGAGAAATCCGATACGGGGGTCGAGGTGGGTCTTGTAAATCTCACTTAATACTTGAATATAGGCCAGTGTATTTCCATAGCTGATCAAAGCATTTAATGGGTCCTGAGGCGGTCGCTTACTCCTGCCAACGAATTGAAAATCTTTGTTGCCAATTATCTGATTGAATGCTGAGTAGTAGGCCTCCTTTATATTCCCTTCAATACCCATTAACTCCGATACCGAACAACAGTTTTCGACCGTCTCCGTTAGAGCGGATACTCGGCCTAAGGCGTCTCCCACATCTTTTCCGCGATTTAAATAGTATCTCAATACTTGTTCAATATTGCGAGCTGCTCCGACTACAAACCGCATCGCAATGTCCAATCGTTTATCTTCATCCAAATAATGTTCCGTCTGCTTCAAGATCATATACCCCGAATTAAAGTGTTCCCGCGGATAAAAGGAGCCAATGTAGTATCCGTGATGGTTCAAGAAGTGAAGAATTATTTCCTTCCGGGTTGCAAATTCCAAGAACTTTTTGTTAAGGGACACTTCACCGAAGACTATGATTTCAGAGACGTCCTCAACTGGAATGTACTTTTTGGTTCCACCGTCGGTTTCAAAGTACAAGGTATTATCTTTTCTTCTAAGCTCACCATCGTTGAAGATATAAATTGTCTTTTTCAAAGGGTCAATGCCTCCTATGCCCAACAAAACTCCGAATATGCGCAGTTACGGCA
>JGI24713J26584_10002303_pt1 | contig 13276 bp, 8 predicted proteins | sample BioPla4DNA1_FD_26584 | JGI IMG/M metagenome (IMG submission 26584) | reverse complement strand
AAAGCCTTGAGAATACTGAGTTTTATAAAATGAAAGTAAATCTGTCTACTCGACTTAAGCCCTCGATATGTGTACGTGGAAACATATCGAGGGTGTTTTTTGTGGTCAAAATGAGTCTGAGATTAGGTAGGGGTGAGTGGACAGAATAGATAAATTAGTAGGGTTGAGGAGATAGGATGGATGTAAATAATTCAATTGATTATAGACTTTGCTATATAGACAATGCTATAATATTAATATAGGAGCGTGATAAAATGATAATTTCTGAAACGATTAAGGCTATAAGAAATGAGCTCAAGATGACTCAAACAGATTTTGCTGAAGCAGTGCATGTTAGCTTTTCAACAGTTAATAGATGGGAAAATAATAAAGTCGTACCTAATAGAATGGCCCGTGCTTTAATTATAGATTTTTGTGAAAAGAATGGTGTAAGTGAATTACTTATAAAAGCGTTAAAAGAATATAAATAGATGGATGGTGACAACATGGAAAAATCAATTTTAGAGAGGTTTGGTTTTAAATATAATAAAAGGAGCGTCCATACAGGTCGGACTATAATGTTGGAAGAGTTATCAAATCTCCTTGAAGCTGTTCCAGATGCGATTGTATATGATGATTATATTAAAGCTATTATAGATCAAAATTGCCTTTTGAAGAGATCATCTTCTTCCCGGACAATAACAGCTAATTTTTTAACGGAATTATACTCTCTTGATCCTACAATAACGATTTTCAGGAATTTATTATTTTTCTGGAATCGTGATGAAGAAGGAAGACCACTATTAGCAATGCTTTGTGCATTTTGTAGAGACAGAGTTCTAAACTACTCTTTCAAAGCAATTAAATCACTAGAACATAATGCCGAAGTCAAAAAAAAGTCTATAGAAGAGTTGATTGATGAGATGGAGCCGAATCGATTTAGTGAATCTACACTACAATCAATGGCTCGTAATATTTTGTCTAGCTGGACAAAAAGCGGTCACCTAAAGGGAAGACGTGATAAAGTCAGAGTTCAAGCGAAAGCTACACCTGCTACTGTGGCATATGCTATATTCCTTGGATATTTAGAGGGGCAGCGAGGTCCAGCTCTTTTTGAAACAACGTATATGGAGATAAATGATTGTTCTAAGGAAATGGCAATAGAACTTGCTGAAAATGCTTCAGCTCGTGGATGGATATTTTTTAAGCGAATTGGTAATGTGATGGAGATTTCACTTCCAAACCTTATTACTAAGGAGGAGGCAGATTTAATTTATGAGCAAAATTGATGTACTATTAAAGAATTACGAAAAAACTATTTCGATTCCTTGGAGAGATCTTGCTGCAGCTCAAAGAGTAATTTTTGCAGTTTACCAGGAATCTGATGAGCGTAGACTTAAGGCTAAGATTACAGAATTTGAATTAGCTACAAGAAATTTAAATCATGGGTGGGTAGAATTTAACTTAACAGATACATTTTCAGAGTGGATGCATAGTCAACGTTATGCAAAGAGTTATTATAAAAATCCAAAACTATTGTCTAATATTATTCATAAATATAGCGACTATATAGAAGAAAAATTCAGAAGGTTTATTGACAGTGAAAATATCACTGATGAAGATGTAGTTGCACTTTCAGGTGTCGGTTCTATCTTTGGATTTATAAAGGTTAGAGATTTAGTTGATAGGTTATCGCCAATGGTGAAAGGGAGGCTTCTGGTGTTCTTCCCAGGAAGTTATGAAAATAATAATTATCGGTTACTTGATGGATATGATGGTTGGAACTATCATGCACTACCTATTACATGTAATAAAATAATCTAAGGGGGATTTATATGCTGAATAAAGATGTATATTTGATTAATCCATTAGAACGTAAACTTGTTAATGAAGGCGTTGCAAGCGTTAATGATAGGAATCTTAATGTGCTTCGTTATGAAGTAGAGACTTTTGTTTGTGACGGACAATATGAAAAAGGGATGGAACATATTCTAGAAGTTTATTTAAGAAACTTGGGACACGAACAACAACCAGCAGTTTGGGTTAGTGGCTTTTTTGGTTCTGGTAAATCACACTTAGTAAAAATGTTAGGTGCTTTTTGGCAGGATGTCGAGTTTCAAGATGGTGCAAGAGCTAGATCATTAGCAGATTTACCTGATAGTATAAAAGTTCTCCTTCATGAATTAAGTACTCAAGCTAAAAGATATGGCGGTTTGCATGCAGCCATGGGTACATTGAGTGCTGGTGCTAGTGGAAGCGTTAGGTTGGCTTTACTGAGAATAATATATAAATCTGCAGGGTTACCAGAAAATTATGCAAATGCATCATTTGTTATGTGGCTGAAGTCTGAGAAAATTTATGACCAAGTAAAAGAGAAGGTAGAAGCTAAAGGATATGATTGGAATGAAGAACTAGATAACCTTTATGTGGCAGAAGGGCTGCATGAAAGCTTGTCAGAAGTAAAACCTAACCTATTCCCTACTCCAGAAAGCTGTGTTGAAACCTTAAATAATAGATTTCCGAATAAGTCAGATGTCACAAGCGATGAAATGATTAAATCAATTAAAGATGCATTATCAAAAGGTGGCCAAATGCCATTGACCTTAGTTGTATTAGATGAAGTTGAACAATATATTGGCGACAGTACTCAAAGGGCAATGGATGTGCAAGAGGTTGTTGAAGCATGCAGTAAGCAAATCGGAAGCAAACTGCTATTTATTGGAACTGGGCAAACAGCTGTAACAGGAACAGCATTATTAAAAAAATTAGAAGGACGATTTACTGTTAGAATAGAATTATCTGATACTGATGTCGATGCGGTTGTAAGAAAAGTGATTTTAGCTAAGAAGCCAGACAAAGTGCAAGAGATAAGAAAAATTATGGAGAAAAATATTGGTGAAATATCTAGACATTTAACTGCAACTAGTATTGGGCATAATCAAAGGGATGTAGAATACTTCACTCAAGATTATCCAATTTTACCAGTTAGAAGAAGGTTTTGGGAAAACACATTAAGAGTACTAGATCAAACAGGTACGGATAGCCAGTTAAGGAATCAGCTAAGCATGGTTCATAAAGCTACCCAATCGAATATAAACGAGCCATTAGGAAATGTGATTCCTGCGGATTATTTATACTACGATTTGGCAGATAAAATGCTTCATGCTAGAGTTTTACCAAGAAAAGTACATGAGAAAACTATGCTGTGGTACACGCAAGGAGATGATGAGAGGCTAGTTTCTAGAGCCTGTGGGCTGATTTTCTTAATTAATAAATTAGCTGGAACTAATAATGAGATTGGAATAAAGTCGAATATAGACACTTTGGCAGATCTTATGGTTACAGATTTATCTAGTGGGAGCTCACAGCTTAGAAGTAGGCTTGGTGATTTATTAGATGATTGCGAGCTGCTTATGAAGGTAGATGATGAGTACAGAATACAGACTGAGGAGAATTTAGCTTGGTTGGATGATTATGCGAGTAATCAAAATGTTCTTCGAAATGAAATGCATCGTGTAAATGCTGAAAGAGAAGATAGAATTAAAAAGAAATTTGTTGAAACAGTAGGGAAATCAACAATTATGCATGGACAGTCAAAGGTTGTTAGAGACATCAATTTCTTCTTTGGCACAACATTACCAGCAGATGCTAATAAGAATGTATATGTATGGGTTAGAAATGAATGGAGCACAGATGAAGATTCAGTACGGATTGATGCAAGACAAGCAGGAAATCAATCACCTACAATTTTCGTATTTATCCCAAAGAGAGCGGAGATTGCAAATTATCTAGTGGAGTCAAAAGCTTCTACTGCTACTCTAAGCAAAAAGGGTTCACCGGCTCCTGTAACCCCTGAGGGCAAAGAGGCTATGGCGGCCATGGAGACGATTAAAAACAATGCTGAAAGAAATATTGATGAATTGTTAAGAGAGGCTTTATCTGAAGCTAAGGTCTTCCAAGCGGGGGGAAATGAGATTATTGAAGCAAACCTAAAGGACGCCATACTATCTGCTGCTAATAACTCAATTCATAGGCTTTTTCAAGAGTTTGATATAGCAGATAATCCTAATTGGAATAAAGTATTTTCAAAAGCTAAAGAAGGTGCACCTGATTCACTTAAATATGTAGGTTTTAATGGAGATGTAACTGAACATGCTGTATGTAAAAAAGTTATGAATTATATAGGCAGCGGGAAAAAAGGAACAGATATCAGAAGGGAATTCGAAAATGCACCTTACGGTTGGTCTGGAGATGCTATAGATGGGTCGTTACTTGCTTTAATGGTTGCAGGGTTGATTCGATGTTTGGACGAATCTGGGAATATAGTTAATCCAAAAGATATTGAAAGAAAACAAATTGGTAAGATGACCTTTAAAATAGAATCTGTGACAATCTCTACGATACAAAGAATCCAGATTAGGAAGTTGTATCAAAAAGCAGGTATTAAGGCTGATGCAGGCAACGAGTCTTTAAAAGCTGAAGATTTCGTTAATTATATGTTAGAGCTTGCAGAAGATGCTGGAGGAGTAGAACCTAGACCTGAAAAGCCAGATACGTCGCTAATTAATGAGCTTAAATATCAGACAGGTAATGAACAGTTATTATCGATTTATGAAAATAGAAATAAACTAGGAACGCTTATTGAAGAGTGGTCTAAGTTGAAGTTGAACATTGAAAGTAGGATTATCAATTGGAATAAATTAGAACAGATGATATCTCTTGTTTCTAATGAAGATGCTATTAGTGATATTAAGAAACAAGTACAATCCATAAAAGAAGAACGTCAACTTCTTCATGAGCCTGATATGATAGTACCACTATTAAAGTCTTTAGAAAATATATTGAGAACTACAATAAATGAGAAGTATTCAAAATATTCAAGTGTTTACGACTATTTAAATAAAAAGCTAAATAGTAACGAAGCTTGGAGCAGATTAAGTGAAGAGAAGCGAACTAGTATATTAAAACAAAGCGGGCTCTCGAAAATTCAGCCAATTGCTTTAGGAACATATGAGGAATTATTGAGTGCTTTAAGGCAGTACCCATTAAGATCATGGATTGATAAAGAAGCGGCATTAGAAGCAAAATTTAATATGGCTATCGAGATGGCCGCAAAAGAACTCGAACCAAAGTTGCAAATGGTTGAGATACCCAAACGCACACTTAAATCAGAAGAAGAAATTAATCGTTGGATTGAGGAAATAAGAGTTCAGCTTAAAGAAAAATTAGTCGATGGACCAATAATTGTACGTTAATCAGGAGGTGAAATGATTGAAACCTTTATCGAAGGAGTTAAGAAATAAATTTGAAAGAACCATAGAGAATGCTAGGGAAATAGCAGAGGAAGCAGCAAGAATTGCTCTAGAACAACTAGGAGTAGGTGAAGCTTCGCCATATAGTTATTTGTCAGAGGATGAGCGAGCATTGCGTAGAAGATTACGAGCACATGGTCGAAATCTAGGTGACGTTCGAGATCCAAAATCAGAAACTCAAGAAATTGATAGATTGGTTGAGGAAATTGCCTATGAACATTGGCATAGAATGCTTTTTGCAAGGTTTTTAGCAGAAAACGATTTGCTTATGTATTTTGAAGATGATGACATTGAGAATGCAGTTCCAGTCACATTATCAGAGTGTGATGAATTGGCTCAGGAACTAGGGATGAAGAATGGTTGGGAAGTAGCATCAAAACTTGCAACTAAGATGTTGCCGCAAGTTTTTAGGGCTGATTCACCAGTGTTTAAAGTTGAATTACCTCCAGAAAAGCAAAAGCAGCTTGAAAATCTTGTTTCAAGCATCGAAGGAGATGTATTTAAAGCATCCGATAGTCTAGGATGGACTTATCAATATTGGCAAAATAAACGAAAGGCATCAATTAATGAGTCTGGAGTTAAAATCAGTGAGGATGAATTACCAGCGGTTACCCAGCTATTTACTGAAGATTATATGGTTGATTTTTTAATTCATAATACTATTGGAAGTTGGTATGCAAATAAAAAGCTAAGTACCCTTTCATTAGATAGTAACATTTCAGAAGAAGAAGTAAGAAAACTAATAAGTAGAAATCATTTGCAATTTGAGTATTTAAGGTTGAAAAAAAACAACCAAAACAGTTGGGAACCATTCTCGAAAGGTTTTGATGATTGGCCTAAAAGCTTATCTGAGTTTAAGGTATTAGACCCATGTTGTGGATCTGGTCATTTCTTAATTTCTGTGTTTTTAACATTAGTTCCTATTAGGATGGAGATGGAAAACCTGTCTGCAAGAGATGCATGTAATAATGTAATAACCCAAAATATATTTGGGCTTGAGATAGAGAAGAGATGCGTTGAAATCGCTGTATTCGCATTAGCAATGGCAGCATGGAAGTATCCAAATGCTGGGGGATTTAGGAGGCTTCCAGAGGTTAATATTGCATGGTGTGGACAGTCTATAACGATTAGTAAAGATGAGTGGCAGGCAGTAGCTAAAGATGATTTAAATCTAAAATTATATTTAGGCACACTCTACGATATATTTAAAAATGCGAATATCTTGGGAAGTTTAATTAATCCAAAGAAGGTAATTGAAGACAATACTTTATTCGCTCAAGATTGGGAGAAAGTGAGGGGTTTGTTAGAAAGAAAATTTATTAAACCAAATACAGATATTGATAATTATAGGATATTGGCCCAAGGAATTGATAAAGCATTGTGTTTACTAGGAGAAAAATATCAATTAGTAATAACTAATGTTCCGTATTTAGCTAGAGGGAAGCAAGCAGCAAAGTTGTATGATTACTGTGAAAAAAACTATAGTACTTCAAAATCAGATTTAGCGACAGTGTTTTTAGAACGTTGCATCGAGTTTTGTGATTCTAACGGTACAGCAAGTCTTGTTCTACCTCAAAATTGGCTATTTTTGAAGTCATACAAAGAACTAAGAGAAAATCTTCTAAAACATTACAAATGGGATTTTGTAGGATTGTTGGGTGCTAAAGCATTTCAGACACCTATGTGGGATTTTAATGTATTGTTATTAATAATAAGTAAAAACATGATAAAAATCAATACAATTTATGGGATAGATGTATCAGAATATTTTTCTGTTCGAGAAAAAGCTAAAGGATTAAAGTCTAATATCGTAGTTGAGATTAATCAAGAAAATCAGCTTGAAAATCCTGATTATAGAATATTATTAGAGAATATTGACTTTAGTAATCTATTAGGGAAATATGTTGAAGTACCTCAAGGGATAAAAACAGGAGATGATAATTATTTTAGGCAATATTTCTGGGAGAATAAAACTATTACAGTTGGATGGAAAAGGTATCAAAGCACGCCATGTTCTGATAAAAAATGTGTAAATTCAGGAATGCAATATATTTTAAGGTGGGGTGTTAATGGTGAAAACTTAGCTCGAAGGCAAGGCGAATATGCATGGGGGAAAAAGGGTGTTGCTATTAGTCAAATGGCTAATTTACCTTGGGGTTACTATTATGGTGACATACAAGACAGTAATATAAATGTTGTAATTCCAAATAAAGAAGAATATTTATTACCAGTAACTACTTTTGTGACGTCTGACGATTTTCCAAGATTAGTAAGAAGTATTGATAAAAAATTGAGCGTAACAAATAATACATTTAAGAAAGTACCTTTTAATTATGAGTATTGGAAAAAGCTTGCTAATATAAAGTATCCTAATGGATTTCCTAAACCGTATACTGATGATCCAACCCAATGGATTTTTCATGGATATCCAAGTAAATCATTAGATCCTTTACAAGTAGCAGTTGCAAGATTACTGGGGTATAGATGGCCTGCGGAATTAGATGCTGATATGGAGTTATCGGATGAAGCAAAAGTTTTAGTAGAAAAATCTGAAGGATTGGTACCATACGCAGATAAAGATGGGATTGTATGTATCCCGTCAGTAAGAGGAGAAGCGCCAGCATCTGAAAGATTACTTAACTTGCTTGCTGCAGCATATAAGGGTGAAGATATTAATATGATTTTAGCTGAACTACTTTCTAATTCTGATCATACGGGAAAAAGTTTGGAGTCGTGGCTTAGAGATAAGTTCTTTACACAGCATAATAAACTGTTTGGGCATCGTCCATTCATTTGGCAAATATGGGATGGATTAAAAGATGGGTTTTCAGTTTTAGTGAATTATCATAAGCTAGACAGAAAGAATCTAGAGACTTTAATTTATACTTACTTGGGGGATTGGATTAGTAAACAGAAATCAGCTATGATGGACGGCATAGAAGGTGCAGAAGAGAAATTAAATGCTGCCATAAGTTTGAAAAAGAAATTGGAATTAATACTCGAAGGAGAAGCTCCATATGACATATTCGTGAGATGGAAGCCTCTTAATAAACAGCCTTTAGGCTGGGAACCTGATTTAAATGATGGCGTACGTGTCAACATTCGTCCTTTTATGCTGGTTGGAGATGTGGGGAAAAAAGGCGCTGGAGTATTACGAGACAAACCAAATATTAAGTGGAATAAAGACAGAGGTAAAGATACAGAAAATAGTCCTTGGTATCATTTGTTTGGTGGAGATAGAATAAATGATCACCATTTGACACTAGAAGAAAAGAAAAAAGCAAGAGAAGATGAGGTGAAGTTCAGGTGAAATTAATAAATAATTTAATAAACAGCATCAGAGCAGCAGCAAATTATAATCCTGAAGCTGAATCTCCACCTCAATGTATTTTATGGACTGATAAAGAAAAGCTATGGGAAAAGGCTGTAGAGGTACTTAAAGGTGAGATGCCAGAACTACTTGTACTTGGGGAATATAAACCTGAAGTTCATATGGGACCAGCGATATGGTTAAGAGTAGCTATTTCTGGATTAATTGATAGTTATAAAGTTCCCGTTGGAAAAGTTCCAGTATTATATTTGCCAGGTGTAAGTAGACAAGATATAAGAGCGGTGGAAAGCTGCTCTGAAGAACTTACGCCACTTGCAGAGTTGCAGTATCGTGGTGTAATCTGGTCTCAGATAAATTCAAGAGACTGGACACCACTAGCATATTTAAAAACAAAAAAGGGAGGATTAGGACTAAATATTCAACAAGATACTCAAACAATTGAAGCACTTGAAAGAGCTCTAGTGAAGCTTTTGTTTGAAGAGATCGACTCTTTAAAAAATGAATATTTAGATAAGGATTATTTTAATGCACTTTTAACAGGTGGAGATGCCATAAGAGATGTTCTTAACTGGATAAATGATCCCGATTCATTTAAGAAAAGCAAAAGCGATGAAGAGTGGGAAGCTTTTGTTGAAATTTGTATTTCAAAGTTTCAGCTTAATCCAGATCAGGATACAATTTATACTGCTGCTGAAAAAATTGCATGGAAAGAGCCACAATGGGATTCTGTGTGGGATAGATTTTGTGAAGCACCAGCAAAATATAATGCTATACCACAAGTCATGCGCAATATTATTATGCCACTTGGTATAGAGCCTGACAGATCGCCACAATGGAATGATCAGCAAGAGAATGCATTAAGAAAAGAGTTAAAACTATTAGTTGGATTAGCTGAACATAACGCAAGAGATAGAATTATTGAATTAGAAAAGACCCATGGCGAAAGAAGAAACTTTGTATGGGCTGCAAGTGGAGATGCTCCATTGGCGGAAGCTATGTACTGGCTAAGTATTATTGCAGAACATACTCAGAAAATTATTACTGGAAACATAACAGAAATAATTAAAGCTTATGAGGATTGGGGTTGGAAAGTGGATAATGCGGTTTCTAGAGCTTTGCAATTAGTAAAAAAACAAGAGGATATGGATGCGATTACTAATGCTATAAGATCCATATACGTTTCATGGATAGATGAATGTGCTAGGAATTTGCAAAAGGCAATTGCTACCAATCCAATCAAGTCAGTTCCTAGCGAACATAAACCTGGAGAATGTATTTTGTTTGTAGACGGACTACGGTTTGATATGGCAAAACAAGTATCAGAGAACTTAACTGCACTTGGGTATGATGTAATGTATCGGTCAAGATTATCCGAGCTCCCTTCATTAACTGCTACCTGCAAACCAGTTTTAATGCCAATAGCAGATGAGTTAATTGGGTTGGAAGTAGATAATGAAGATTTTTGCCCTGTGATCAAAGAAACAAATCAAAAAGCATTATCACAAAGATTAGAAAGTCTAATGAATATAAAAGGTTGGAAAGTATTAAAGCATGGTGATTATAGAAAAGAAATAGAAGATAATGCATGGTTGGATTATAGTCACATAGATGAAGATGGACATAGTTTGGGTTGGCGTATAGTTCAAAATTTCAGTCGTTATATTGATGAAATTGTTGAAAAGGTTGAGATTTTATTTGCAAATGGTTGGTCTAGAGTAAAGATTTTATCAGATCACGGTTGGTTAATGATGCCAGGGGGACTTCCAAAGGTAAATATTGCTGCATCACTTGTTGATAGTAAATGGGGGAGGACCGCTGCAGCAAAACAAGGAGCCTTATTAGATGGCAACTATTATCAATGGTATTGGAATCCGAATGTCCATTTTGTATTAGCTGAAGGAGCCGGATGTTATAGAGCAAATACAGAATATACACATGGAGGGATAAGCCTTCAGGAAAATATCCTGCTTGATTTATTGATATCGGATCCAAAAGGTAATAATAGCGCTTTGCTAACAATTACAGATATTGTTTGGAAGGGCATGAGGTGTAAAGTAGCTGCTGAAGGTCAATTTGAGGATTTAAGGCTAGACATTAGAACGAAGCCAGCAATGCCAGAAACCTCAATAGTAATGGGGGTCAAGGAATTTCCATCAGATGGGATAACATCAGTGGTCGTTGATGATGATATTTATGAAGGAAAATCTGCCTTTTTAGTAGTACTTGATGAAAATGATAAAGTAGTCTATCAAATAGCAACTATTATAGGAGGTGAGCAATAAATGAATTTTGACAGAATTGATGAAATTGCTGCCTCAGTATTAGATGGATATTTAGTAAAAAAAGATTTGGTTAGAACATTCAGCAGGCAATTCCCTGTACCTACCTATGTAGTAGAGTTTATGTTAGGTCGATATTGCGCTAGTACTAATGAGGATGAAATTCAAGAAGGAATTGAAATTGTTCAGAAACAACTGAAGTCTAAGACTGTTAAAGCAGGAGAACAAGAGTTGTTTAAAGCTAGAGCCAGGGAGCAAGGTGAAGTAAGGATAATTGATATTATCAATGCAAGATTAGATGAGAAAAGCGATTCCTATGTAGCTACTCTGCCTAGTTTACAATTAAAAGATATACGTATTTCTCCTGAATTAGTCAGTGAGCACGAGAGAATATTAACTGGAGGTTTTTATGCAGAGGTGTCTTTAGCTTATGATGCCACAATTGCTCAAGAGAATAGGGGAAGACCGTTTGGGATTGAAAGTATTCGTGCAATACAGTTGTCTCAGAAAAACGTACTTGATGTACTTGCAGATGCGAGAAAAGAGTTCACAACAAAGGATTGGAAGGATTTTCTTTTGAGAAGTATAGGAATTGAACCGAGTGGTTTAAATGATCGTGCTAAAGACGCATTCTTCTTAAGGATGGTTCCTTTTGTTGAGAGAAACTATAATTTAGTTGAGCTAGGACCACGAGGAACAGGTAAGAGCCATCTGTTTCAACAGGTTTCTCCCTATGCGCATTTAGTTTCTGGTGGCAAGGCGACTGTAGCAAAAATGTTTGTTGATAATAATAGTGGTAGACGTGGATTGGTTTGTCAGTATGATGTAGTTTGTTTTGATGAAATTTCAGGCATTTCATTTGATAAAAAAGATGGCATTAACATAATGAAAGGCTATATGGAATCAGGTGAGTTTAGTAGGGGTAAAGAGAGTATAAGAGCTGATGGCAGTATAGTCATGGTTGGTAATTTTGATGTTGATGTCGAACATCAGCAAAGAATTGGACATTTGCTTGGACCATTACCTCCAGAAATGCGTGACGATACGGCTCTAATGGATAGAATACATGCTTATTTACCAGGATGGGATGTTCCTAAGATAGGAAAAGAAATATTAACAGACCATTTTGGATTAGTAAGTGATTTTCTATCCGAGTGTATGAGTCAACTCAGATTACAAAGCAGGCTTTCAGCGATTCAGGGGAGAGTTCACTTTGGTGGTGCTTTAAGTGGACGTGATACTAACGCAGTCAATAAAACTGTAAGTGGCTTACTCAAACTTCTGTACCCAGGTGACGAAAGTGAAATTCCAGATGAAGACATTGAATGGTCTGTTCGGTTAGCAATGGAAAGTAGAAGAAGGGTTAAAGAACAGCAAAAACGTATAGGAGCGGCGGAATTTAGAAATACTCATTTCAGCTATATAATGGGAACTGAAGGAATTGAAAAATATGTATCCACTCCAGAGCTTCAGAGTGAAAACAGTATAGGAATAGATCCACTTGAGCCTGGACAAGTATGGACTATAAGTCCTGGAGGGTTTGATGAGCATCCAGGATTATTTAGGATAGAAGCTACAGAAGGACCAGGTAACGGAGTTAAGATTTTAAATAAACCTGTACCTGCTGCATTTAAAGAAAGTGTTAGTTATGCGGAACAGAATTTGTATTCAAAAAGTAAACTTTTAGTTGGCGATAAGGATCCTAGATCCCATGAATTTGCATTGCAGTTAAGAGCATTTGATTCAGCGAAAAATGGTGCAAAAATTGGAATAGGAGTGTTGATTGCTTTATGTACAGCTATGCTTAAGAAAAGCGTTCGAGGTGGTTTAATAGTAGTAGGTGAAGTAAATTTAGGAGGTTCTATCGATATTGTTCATAATCCAGTAACATTAGTTGAAATTGCTGTTGAAAAGGGAGCAACTTCAATTCTAATGCCAGTATCTTGTCGAAGACAGTTATTTGATTTATCTGATGAAATGGCTACAAAGATAGATATTCAATTTTACTTAGATTCCAGAGATGCCTTAATTAAATCGATTATTGAATGAGTAAGAAGAATTAACGATTATTTACTATAAATGAATTAACATTTAGAACCAATCATATCAAGCTCAAAGCTTGGTACATGATTGGTTCTTTTACTCTTAGACTAATACTTACTAACATAGGTAATATAGCAATATTATTTGTGTTAAATAAGTATTCAATTATAAAGGAGGTGATGCCTATGCTTGCATTGGTACATGTATTCTAGCTTTAATAACAAAACTAAAGGAGGAAAAACATGATCGGTATCGAGCAATATCAAAAAATCCAGGAATATAAAGCACTTGGACTCGCCCAGACCAAAACTGCTAAAGCGCTGGGGATCACC
>JGI24713J26584_10002289_pt1 | contig 13316 bp, 8 predicted proteins | sample BioPla4DNA1_FD_26584 | JGI IMG/M metagenome (IMG submission 26584) | reverse complement strand
ATTGTGCTGCCCCTGTCCAAACCCATTTTGGCTACTCTCACCATCTTCATTTTCCTTGGGGTCTGGAACGACTTTATGTGGCCGTATATAGTGATCACAACTACTGAAAAGCAGCCGCTGATGGTTGCCATCTACAACAGCGTCTTCAAAAGCGCAGTTTTTGCCCAGAACGACATCATGGCAGCAATCACCATCGCCATCCTGCCGCCCATTGCGGTTTTCTTTGCCCTGCAGAAGCACATCACCCGGGGCATTACCCTTACAGGGCTTAAAGGGTGAGCTGTATAAAAGGTGCAGTGGAGGAAGAAGAATGCGAGCGCAGATCATTCATACATTTGAAGGGTTTCTCAGCAAAGAAAAAAGGGACGGCATGGCTGTTCTTTTGGGCAGCTCCGGTGAGCTTGGTGTGGCCAAAGTTTCAGAGCTATTGCAAGAGCGCCTGAGCTATTTGAAAGAATGCGGTCTGGACGGCTTGGTGGTGAATGTAGGGGGAGAGCCTTACCTGGAAGATGAAGAAAGCTGGGAATTGCTGAGGCAGGGTTTGGCAGCAGCCAGGTCTTTAGGCTTTAAGATCTGGCTTTACGATGAAAAAGGTTATCCCAGCGGTTCTGCAGGAGGCCTGGTCCTGCGGGAAGAGTCCCGGCTTGAAGCTGTGGGGATCAAACGCGAAAGAGAGGACTATTATCTTGCTCCTTTGTACGAAGGTACCCACGCAGAGCGCAATTACAGCGAAAGGCGGCGCTATATCAACCTTTTGGACTCCAAAGCTGTAGAGCGATTCCTTGCTGTTACCCACAATCGCTACAAGGAGAAATTGGGCAAGGACATGGAACTGGTAGAGGCATTCTTTACAGATGAACCGTCGCTGATGTCTGTGGTCTTGCCTCAATTGGAAGGCCCGCAGGGCAAGCAGATTCCAGTGCTGGATCCGCCAGATCCAGCTGTGAAGGTCCTGCCAGCCTTGCCCTACAGCGAAGAATTAGCAAACCTCTACAAGCAGAGATGGGGGCAGGAACTCCTTGCTGCAGCACCACAGCTGATGAGGCACTCCCAAAAGCCGTCTGCGGAAAAATGTGCTTTTTGGGAAACTGTAGCTATGGTTTACGAGCAGACCTATGCAGAGAGAATGCAGGCAGGCTGTGCGGCTTTAGGGACCAAACTTACAGGGCACATTCTGGCGGAAGAGAGCCTTTTTGCCAACATGGTCTTTCACGCCAATCCCTTCAGGGTGCTGAAGCATTTTCATCTGCCAGGGGTAGATCTGCTGACCAACAAAATTGATGATATCAGCATTTTCGGCCACAAACTGCCCCTTTCCTGTGCCTTTTTGAATCATGAAGGCTGGATCATGACTGAAACAAGCGATTTCGTAGAAGACAGAATCGAAGGAAAGCCTGCTTCTGCCGAGCAGATGGCAGCAGCCCTTTCTTATCAATTTCTGCTTGGAGTTCGTGAGTTTACTTATTATTACAATATCTGGAACAAGGAACAAGCTGAATATCGATGGATTAACCAATTGTTAGCAAGGATGTGTGGATATGCTGAGAATTGGAAGTACATGCCCAGCATTGCCCTTTATTGCCCGTACGAGTCTTTTTGGGCTGGATATGTTCCCGCAAGCACTCCCCTGCCAGAACTGCTTGAAGGGCAGCCGGAATTTGTGCAGCAGACTGAAAAGAGCATCCTTAGGCTGTGCGATAAACTTTTCTCCCAGAACCAGCAGTTTATCCTCTGCGACGAAAGCTCGGTAGACGATTTAGGGAAAAGAGGCATCACACATTTGGTGCTGCCAGAAGCCCCAGTCGTGGCAAACGCCGTAGTGGAAGCCGCACTAGAGGGCAGAGTGAGTTTGTACGGCGGGAGGCCAAGCTTGGTCTACAAAGACGGAGAGCTTGCTGACTGTCCCCAACTATCAATCAAACCGCTGTCAGAGCTGCCTGCACCTGAATTTCCGCAAGCCTCGGATCTCCGCTACTCTGCTTTTCAGGACAGGAGGTATTATTTTTTCAATCCATCCTGGGAAGTAAAAGCGCTGACTGTTGAGGAAAAAGCAGTAGTTTACGATCCAGCCGCAGACCACAAGCTTCAGGTTGAGCCAGCCACTGTGCTGACAATCAGCGGCGGATCTGGATTGTTTGTCTGCTTCGGAGATTAGCACAGTGGAAGGGAAAGGTTATCTGCGGGAGTTGAAATCAATTGACTGTTTGTTTCAACACTCATTTTACTGTGAAACAAATAATTTAATCAGGCAGCTTGCTGCTGGGTTTGAAAGAGAGTCAACTATCCAGCAGCATTTTGCAAAAAGAACAAGATAGGAGAGTGACCAGAAATGGAAAAAAGAATTGTAATCGGAGATGCAGTTCCGAATATGCCATGGGAGGAAAAACCTGCTGGCTCTGGTGAGATCATCTGGCGCTACAGCAAAAATCCCATTATCCCTAGAAACTTGCTCCCTTCGTCCAACAGCATCTTCAACAGTGCGGTTGTGCCTTTTAATGGCAAGTTTGCAGGTGTGTTCCGCTGCGATGATAAAGCACGGGAAATGAACTTGCACAGAGGTTTCAGCGAAGATGGAATCAATTGGCAGATAGACCCCGAACCTATTCCTTTCATCTGCGAAGATCCAGAGATAAAATACACCCATGGCTATGATCCCCGGGTAGTTTTCTTGGAAGATAGGTATTATATAACCTGGTGTAACGTCTATGAGAAGGCACCAACTATTGGTGTAGCCTACACCTTTGACTTTGAAAAATTTTACCAACTGGAAAACGCATTCCTGCCGTTCAACCGCAACGGAGTGCTGTTTCCCCGCAGGATAAATGGAAAATATGCAATGCTCAGCCGGCCCAGTGACAATGGACACACTCCATTTGGCGATATTTACTACAGCGAAAGCCCTGATATGATCCATTGGGGCCATCACAGGCTGGTGATGCGGACAACTAGAGGCTGGCAGGAAACCAAAATCGGCGCTGGACCCATTCCCATTGAAACAACCGAAGGTTGGTTGATGATCTATCATGGGGTTTTAACTTCATGCAATGGATTTGTTTACAGCTTTGGGGCAGCACTTTTGGATTTGGAAGAACCTTGGCGGGTACTTCATAGGTCTAAGCAATACTTGCTATCACCCCAAGAGCTTTATGAGTGCGTAGGCGATGTGCCTAACGTTGTTTTCCCCTGCGCTGCCCTGTGCGATGCACCTACTGGCAGAATCGCGATTTACTACGGCGCAGCAGATACAGTAACAGCGGTTGCCTTTACCACAGCAGAGGGGCTTTTGGATTTCGTCAAGAACAATTAAGAAAAGCAGTTGTTTAGCGGTTTCGAAAGAAACCGCTAAACATTTTTAAACAGCAGCAAGGAGGAAAGAAGCGATTAAAGCTGAATAGGTTTATCATAATCATACCCATTTTTGCGACACGCAAATGCTCTTTGGTCTTGGCAGCGGCTAACGTAGGGCTATGGCAGAAATAACTTGATGAGAGGAAGATAGTAATGCCAGAGAAGCCTTTGTGGCAGCAGACTCCGTGGGAGCTGGCTTGTGGATCGGAGCGGGTCCAAAAAGCCCGTGCTTTTGTTTTAGAGCAGGTGGCCGGGATCCAGGATCAAGCCTTGAGAGATGCAACAGAGAAGATGTTATTTGACCCCATCCCGCTTATTACATCCAGGGAGCCGTTTGCTTCAAACAGGGATACAGGGGTGGAAAAGATGCGCGCAAGCCTCCCGTATGATCCCACCTGGGCTGCGCCAGGGGCTAATTTGCAAAGTCACCATTCATATCCTGGGGGGTGGGCCATTCACACGCAGCTTGACCTGAAAAGCTTGCTTTTTTTCTGTGAACAGGCAGCAGTCGAAGGCTTGACAGTAAACAGGGATGCTTGTGTTGCTGCCATAGTGCTCCACGATTGGGCCAAATTGAAGCTGATGGTCTGGGATGCCGAGCACAATCTCGATGCAGACCAGGGAATCGGCCACCACCAGATTGCCATTGGAGAGGTCATGGTTAGAAAGTTTCCTCCATATGTCGTGCAGTTGTTGGCTGGTGTACACGGAGGCTTGTGGCGCGATCCTGAAGTTGTACAGGATTTTATCTTGGAGGCAGCACATTGGATAGGGATTGATCCTTATGCAGCAGGCTATTTGCCCCTTGGCGCTGCGGAAAAGTCTTTTGAGGCCTGGGCTGTTAACCAAGCAGATGCCACCATGTGGCTGAAGCGGAGAATACTGCTGAGTCTGGATGATCCCCTCAAAAGGTGGTACAAAAAAGCAAATAACCCTTATCCGTTTCAGCAGGTTCGCAATGTGTTATATTCAAAATATAATGAGCTCGAGTTGTGGCAGATTTATCAATCGGAAGGGGAAGACAGGCTGGCTGCATTTTTGACTGATTGGTTTGCGAAAGAAGGAGGCTGTGGGAGATGAAACTGATCAGCAGCTACAGTGACTTAAGGAAATACCGGACCTACAGGGCGAGTCTCCACAATCACACATTCAAAAGCGGTATTCCTACTGCAAGTCCTAAGACCGCCTTGTCCATCTACCTTCTTTGTGGAATTCAGATTGTCGCCATTACAGACCACGATCGGAGGCTCGAGCCCCACTGCAAGCTGCCTTCTGAGAAAGTTCCCTGGCGAGATGGAGATTGGCTTCACAATTATCCGGACGCTCTTTTGATCCCGGGCTTTGAAGCTACATTTCCCGAGGCCCACGTTAGTGTTTTGGGCCTGAGGCCAGCGGAGCTGCAGGTCCTGCCAGGGGAGAGGGGCTTTACAGCTGCTGTGGAGCAGAGGGGCGGCTACACAGTCCTCAACCACCCAGGCAAGTGGAATCAGGCACCACAATATGTTTTGGAAGATCCTGAACTCAGCCGCTGTATGGCTTTGGAAGTCTACAACGGCGGACAGGCCGCTGAGGCCAGCCTGCTTTGGGATCACTTGCTGTCTTCAGGACTCAAAATTTTTGGCCTAGCAAATTCCGACTGCCACGATTATGACTTTACTAAAACCTCGCGGCCCAACAGTGCCTGGAATGTCCTCTGGCTGGAAGAACTCAGCTGGGAGGCTGTTTTGGATGCATTGAAAGCAGGCCGCCTTTACGCAACTACGGGCATTGAGCTGGAGGAGCTGGTTGTAGAAGAAGAGAGGATTTTCCTTGAAGCGCAGGGCGCAGAGAGAATCAGCTTCTTTGGGCATCGGGGACAGCTTTTGGCGGAAGCACGTGCTTCAGCTGCAGAATATGTGGTTCGGGGTGACGAAAAGTATATTCGGGCTGAAATTGAAGGTGCTTCCCCCAGCGGCCCTGCCAAAGCATGGATCCAGCCTATCTGGGTGAGATAAGAAAGGCAGCCAAATTCTGGCTGCCTTTCAAATTGTAGGGATTATTTAAGGGAGCATAAACTTTCAGCATCCTGAGGATTTACGAGGAATTAATTTTGTTGGTGTGAGGATTTTCAAAGGGGGTTCATCGGGGCTGTCGATTAGGGACAGGAGCCTCTGCGCTCCTAAAGTGCCGATGAGCCTTTNCTCGACCCTGATTGTGGACAGAGGGGGCTGAGTGTGTGCGGAAAAGGGACTGTCGCCAAACCCCACAATGGCGAGATCTTCTGGAATCGCTCTGCCCAAAGCCTGGGCCTTGTGCATGGCGCCGATGGCCATCAGATCATCTGCCACGAAAACAGAGGTGAGATCGGGATTTTGGCACAGCAGCTTCGCCATCTGCTGTGCGCCTCCTTCCACAGTGAAATCCCCTTCTGTATACAAAGCCGGCTCAAAGGGAAGCCCTCCTTCAGACAGTGCTTGTCTGTAGCCGGCAAGTTTTGCTGCGCTGGTATGGGTATGGGACCAGCCGTTGATGAACCCGATTTTCTTGTGCCCGAGCTTGTACAGGTGCTGCACAGCCAGATATGCACCTTTTTGGTTGTCTGTGAGCACGCAGTTTAGGTTTAAAGTTGGATGTTCTGAGTACAGGAGAACTAAAGGCAGTTCCCAGGCGGTGAGCTTCTCAAGGAGGCTGTCTGAGATGCTTCCTCCGATGACTAAAAGCCCTTCAATGCCGCCGTGTTCCACCATAGGCGGCACTTCAGTATGGGGATCATCGACGATGTAAAAGCTCAGCTGATAGTCCCGCTTGCTTACAACCTCCTGAATGGCTGAGATTGCTTCAGTTGTGTAGTAGCTGCCCCCCTTCTCGTGAGGTGGGGCATAATAGATCACACCCAGCTGGCCTGTTGTCCTGCGCTGTCCACGGAAATATCCCAGCTCTTTGGCAACAGCCAGGATTCGCCTCCGGGTAGCCTCACTAACTCGGCCTTTTCTGCGCAGCACGTTGGAAACCGTGGTTATGGAAACGCCAGCTGCTTTACTTATGTCGCGCATGGATACAGACATTTTGTTTGCTCCTTAACTTGCTTGCTTAAATAATAGCTTTTTTACTTATGGTTTGTCAACCAAAATAAATCAAATAGATCAATTGAACCTGATAATAATTTGGTTAAACGTGATTGACAATTTAAGCAAAACCTGTTATTNTTAAAGCACATTATTGGCAAGGGGAGGATGGGTGTGAAAGTTTTGGATCGGGTAGTTTTGGAGATGAGCCTGAAGCCTTTCTCTAAAACCGATGCACAGTGGCTGGAGAAGACCTGCCGGGAGGTTTTTCATCAGTGGGGATCTTTGCTTTCCAAAAGCAGGAGTGGGTCACTGCTCATGTGGGTTTCTGATGGTTCAGAACTGCTTACCTGGAAAGGCGACTTGAACGAGAGCTTTGAATGGGCAAGATATATAGGCTTCTGCAACACCAACTATCACGCCTACACAGGAAATGAATTTTCTCCCGAGCGGGTGGCAAAGTTCTATGTACCTGATCCGCCGGTAATGACCTATGGACTTTTGAAAACCATCGTTCAGCTGTTCAAGCAGATTGCCAAGGAAGAATTAGATTTGGAACTGTCTGTGGGCGCTACCTTCGATCCGGGACCTGAGTTTGCCTATTCGAAATTCAAATACCAGGATCACCCTGAAATCATCGTGGACAGATACAACAGCTCCATTGGCGAGACCATAGCAGAGGTGCATCATGCCAGCAAACTCCACGGCGACAATAGAGCTTATGCAGCTTTCCCCAATGGGATCAAAGAGGGCACCAGTTTCGGCACCTTTTTGGGCAAACAAGCTCAAAGCTTTTTGAGCGCCCTGGGTTTCGANTACATATGGTTTTCCAATGGTTTCGCTTTCACCCCTTACCCCTGGACCATGCTGGGAGACAACTTCGACGGCACCCAGTTCGGCAAAGCTGATGCTGCCAAAGCAAGGCAAGAGCTGATCCGGTTTTGGGAGGATTTCACAGCCCAGTGCAGCTATCCAATAGAGGTTAGGGGGACCAACTTCAGCACTGGTATTGATCTCGCAAAAGACTGTATTTCCCTGGCAGATTTGTATAAATATATCAAGCTGCCGCCGCCCAACTCGCCCTGGGGTGCATTGAACTTTGATTTTGGCCTGGAGCTTGCTGGCTACATGTCCAGGATCGCAAAACTCCCTGCTGAAGACTATATGTTCAGATATTACATTAACGATCCTTGGTTTTGGCAGAATCCATGGTTCGATCTGTACGAACGCCAGCCCTTCGACCTATACTGTCCTCTTGCCACTTCCAGGCTGAATGAGGAAGGCAAAGTTCAGAACCCCAAGACGGTTCAGTTTTTGGCTATCGACAACTCCCGGGGCGAGCTCCCGGAAGAATGCCCCAGGGAAGTGATTCCGCACCTTCTGCGGGCTGTGCAAGAGGCTCCGGACAAGGTGGGGCCTGTAACCTGGCTTTATCCCTTTACTGAATACCACGAGCTTTATCAGGAAAAGGGCGATTCAGCGCTGCCATTTTTTGGCGATTTCTTAGTCCGCAGCGCCATTAACAGCGGCTTTCCTCTGAACACAGTGGTGAACACTGAGAATTTCCGGAAATTGTTGGCTGAAAAAAATCAAGGGCTTTTTGAAACCGTCCTCTTTGCGCTAGTGCCGCAAGCAGGTACCTATGAGGGCGAACTCTGCCAATTCGTTGAGGCAGGGGGGAAAGTTATCCTCTACGGTCCCCTGACAGATGCAGAGGCCGTCGGCAAACTGCTGCAGATTGAGCTTGCCTCACCAATTTCCGGGGAACTTGAGCTTGAGTTTTTCTTGGAAACAGACAGGTTCAGGGAGGAAGGTCCCAGCAAGTTCAGGCACGATCCATCTATTTCAGCAGGCGGCATCGGAGAAATATTGGCAGGAGATGATGGATGCACAGAAGTGGAAGCTGTTGTGAGGCAGGGGAAAGAAGAAAGAGTTTACGCTCTCTCCCGCAGTCTGCCTAGCTGGAACGGGGGGAGGGTCAGCTGGGTGCGAGGTTCCCTTCCCTTTTCAACCAAGCGCGAGCCTGGAGAAGAGCTGAGAATGCCGAAGGATTACCCGCAAGAATACATTGATGCTTCAGTTTTGCCCAGGTATCAGTTGAGCAAGTTCGGCTACAGATTACGCCAGGTGCGGGAGGATGCGGGAACTCCTGCCAGCCTACTTTTGGTTTCGAGAAACCGCAACAGTTTTATATTCACTGGCTGCCAGACAAACCAGACCACAGAACTCATATTGGAGTTTCCGGATGGAGCGCCGGTTGTTGCGGGCAGGGAAGTGCCTGTTGCAGGCAGAGAGGCTGCCTATATTTTTCCGCGCACTATCCGGGAAAACTGCTGTGTTTTCGTAGAGCAAAAAGAGAGGTCTGTGGTTGCATGCCGGGAGCGGGCACCTTTCCCTACGGGCAAACAGAGGCGCCTTCTGATTGCCAATCTGCGCGGGGCTACTGTTACAGTCTATCCGCCGTTGGACAGAATGGATGAGTTCCTGGCAGAGGAAAATGGTATTAAGNTTGAAGAAGATAGGATTGAGCGAAAACGGGAGAAAATCATCTTGCATAATATTGAAGGCAGCTTAGAGATTGCCTGGTAAGGAGCAAGGAAATGATAAAGCGAATTGAAATTCCAAAAGGAAAAGTTGGTTATTTTCATCTGGGACACGAACCGTACTGGTCCCAATTTCCCGACCTGAAAGCACAGTTGGGAAGGTATGCGGANCAGCTGAAGGCGAAATTGGAAGCTTTTGGCGAGGCTGAAATCATCGATGGGGGGATGGTGGATACAGCTCGGAGGGCTAGGGAGGTGGGAGATTATTTCCGCGCCCAGGGCGTTGACCTCCTTCTCTGTTATGTGACTACCTACGCTACTGGTGCTGTGCTTTTGCCTGTGGTGCAGAGAGCCGGGGCAGATGTGGTTCTTTTGGGACTACAGCCTAACTCTCGTATGGATTGTACAGTTTCCACCACCTACGATCAGCTCTGTCATGACAATGTCACGAGTCTTCCTGAACTGTGCAATGCGCTGTTGCGCTCGCGTATTACCCCCTTGGGTGTCTTAGTGGGGACAGCCCACGGTGACGAGAGGGTGGACAGGGAACTTGTTGAATGGCTGAAGGTAGCCACTGTGAAGAGGAGCGTCCAAAATGCCAGGATTGGCCTTATGGGACACGTTTATGAAGGGATGCTGGACATGCANTCAGATCCCACCATGTTTCATGCAGCCTGGGGCACACACATTCAAATGCTGGAGCTCTGTGACCTGAAGGAAGCTGTAGCCAGTGTAACAGATGCTGAAATCGCAGCCAAGATCGATGAGATAAAATCAACATTTGTGCTGGCAGAGCCCAGCCACGATCCCATTGCCGGTACCATCGCAGCAGAGGATTTAGAGTGGTCTGCCAAAGTTGCCTGTGGGCTGGAAAAGCTGATTGATGACTTCAAGTTAGATGGCATGGCCTATTATTATAAAGGCCGGGGAGAATACGAAAAGCTTGTCGCAGGGATGATCATCGGCAATTCCATTCTCACAGGGCGAGGGATTCCCATGGCTGGCGAGCTGGATCTTAAGACTTGCCTTGCCATGCTGATCCTGGATCGGCTCGGGATCGGTGGTTCTTTCTGTGAATTCCATCCTGTTGATTTCGATGATGATATTGTACTGGTAGGGCACGACGGACCTGCCCACATCAGGATCAGCGATGCCAAGCCCATCATCAGAAAGCTGAAGCTCTTCCACGGCAAGCGAGGAGCAGGCTTGTCTGTGGAGTTTAAGGTACGCACAGGCCCTGTTACCCTCTTAGGGCTTACCCAGACTGCAGACGGGGCCTTCAAGTTTGTGGTAGCCAAGGGTGAATCCCGCAAAGGTGAGATCCCCCGTTCCGGCAATACGAACACAAGGGTCCGTTTTGATACAGATGTGGCAACGTTTGTTGAAAAATGGTCCCTGGAAGGGCCCACCCACCACTTTGCTTTAGGTGCGGGTGACGCAATTTCTGCGCTGGAGAAGGTTGCTAAAACACTGAAAACAGAGCTTGTAGTTGTTCCATAGAAATTTTGGAGTGTAATTAGAGAAACGAGACCTCATCGCACTTACTGACAACCTAAAATCCCGGTAAATTTTATACCTACAACGGTTCTGCTAACCCAAATGCTTTATATATTACCTTTTGTTCCTTTGTTAACGGATATAAAATTCGATTTCCATTAACTGTCTGGACCCTCAGCTTTTCAAGCGTCTTTATCAACTTTTTCATCGTCACCTTTTTATATAGACCTTAGCAAGCATCACTTTATGAATATGTGCCATTAGTATTAGTGCGATAAAGCCAACAAACACTTTATTTTGCATACTATTGTCATTATGTACCCGCAATCTCCCTAAATCAAGGCAATTCTTCAGTCGCATAAATCCTTTTTCAATAACATCTTTAAGCCGATATATTGCAAGCGCTTCCTCTGCATCTGAAATATGATTGCTGATAAGTACTAACCAACCGATGTTTGAAAGTTTTTCTTTAACAACATCGTCTCTTATGGTGATACTATAACCGGAAGCCCTTTTCTTCGATTTCCTAATGATAAGGTACTTTTGAAAATCTGATGCATATTTTGGATTGTTCGGGTCCTTTTCTGCTTCCTGAACCAACTTTGTTATGTGACCATATAATTCTTCTTGGGCTTTTACTGCCTCTGTTACATTATAATAAATATGTGTGTATATCCGATGGTCGGTATTCCAGGAGCGTTTTTTCGAAATCCCGCGAAAAATATCTTCCCCGATTACTATTGTATTTTCGATGCGGTCAATATCTTTGCGCTCACTTTCTACTTGTCTTTTGGCAAAGCTATGGGTGAATGGCATAGCGATAACGAATTTAATTCCTTGTGGATCAGACAGCATTGCGTTTATATTTTTAGTACTACAAAAGCCTTTATCCAAAACAAGCATCAAGTTTCCCTGATAAACATTAGATGTCTGTGCTAAAGTNGTTTTAAGTGTGCNAACATCTTTCAGGCTACCACTATAAATAGATTGAAAAACTGGCAGCTTCGATTTTTCGCCGAAAAGCATGCACAGATTGATTTGAGGAAGATTTTCACCATCTCTGTTATAGCCCCATTCTACATCACCAATAAATTGTGAATAGGATGAAATCGAGGTGATATCAAGAGCAAGATATTCCTGTTCGCTTCGATAAACTCCCCACTTTTCAAAAAACTTTTGACGTTCTTCNAATGTTANGGAACTCATTAGCTCACTAATTCGCTGTGAAGACATGGACCCAACTGAAAAGCTTTCAGTCTTGGCAATCCAGTCTTCACAATACATTGCCGGCTCCCCAGAGGCGACTAAATAGCTGGCTAGATTGAAAATGAATTGCCATGTGTTTGGGAAGACATCTTCTAAGATATTTAGGAGACCAATTTCTTTTGCTATGTTCTCGAACAAATAAAATGAGCCAAACTCTTTAATTGTTGATTTCCTAATATCTTCAATCGAAAATGATTGCTGTATCTGTGGAACATCGACAGGTGTTCCTAATTTGGCCATACGCTCCAGATACTCAGGCTTATAAACCGGCAAACCTGTCTGTGGATCTATTTTACCGATTATGGTTCGTTTATTACGAGGCTTGCCTTCTTCATTCCGATATGATGTAGATTCGTAGAGGTAGATGTACTTACCAACTCTCTGTCTGATGATCGAACTCATTTAGGCGCCTCCCTTTTGTAGGTATAATTAATTAGGGTCTGCTGAAATCACCAAAATAAGCGATTGTACTGCATTTTTATCCAAAATATGGTACAATAGATGCAAGGTTTTTCTCAAAAAACCTTAAAAAACCTTGCAGATGGTGAAGTAATATGTATAAAAAAGCTAACAAAAAGCAGTTGTCTTTCTTACTACCATTTGACGGAAAATTAGACCCTGAAAATAGATGGGTTAAGCTTAGCGAAATCATCCCTTGGGATGATATTGAAGAAAAATATGCAGAACTATTCCCAGGCAATTGCGGCATGCCGGCTAAACCTTTAAGAATGGCCTTAGGTGCATTAATAATCAAAGAAAAATGTAGTTTCTCAGATAGAGAAACTGTAGAGCAAATAAAGGAAAACCCCTATTTGCAATACTTTATTGGCTTAGAAGAATTCAAAACCGAAGCGCCATTTGATTCATCTTTGATGGTTCATTTCCGCAAGCGACTTGGCGTTGATGAAATTATAGATATCAATGAGATGATTTGTAGAGCAAAAGCTGAGGATGAAAACAAGGATATAAATGATGATGACAACGATCATGAACCTCAGTCGCCGGATAGTGAAAATACAACTCAAGGAACTGATGATAAACAGTTTAACAAAGGAACTTTAATTCTTGACGCTACTTGTGCTCCTGCTGATATCCGCTATCCAACCGATCTATCGCTACAGAATGAAGCACGGATGAAGTTGGAAGAGATTATTGATACTCTTCATAAGCCGCTTCGTGGTAAAAGGCCCAAACCTAGAACCTACAGGAAAGTGGCAAGGTTAGAATTTTTGGCTGTTTCCAAAAAACGAAGACCATCAAAAAATCAGATTCGAAAGGCTATTGGCAAGCAACTAGGTTATATCAGACGGGATCTGGCAGCAATTGAAAAGTTAGTTGAAATAGTTGGGCTTGGCGCTCTCAGCAAACGCCAGTTGAGAAATCTCTGGGTGATCAATGAGTTGTATCGCCAGCAAGAAATCATGTATAAGACAAAAGAACATAGTATCGAGGATAGGATAGTAAGTATCAGCCAGCCCCATGTAAGACCCATAGTTCGAGGAAAAGCAGGAGCAGATACAGAATTTGGAGCAAAAGTTGCAATTAGTTTAGCCGACGGATACTCATATATTGAGAAAATCAGCTGGGATAATTTTAACGAAGGCATTACCTTAATCGA
>JGI24713J26584_10002275_pt1 | contig 13360 bp, 16 predicted proteins | sample BioPla4DNA1_FD_26584 | JGI IMG/M metagenome (IMG submission 26584) | reverse complement strand
ATCTATGAAGGGAGTGAATTATATGGCAGTATCATTTGAAGAATTGACTAAAGAATTAAAGTCTAAAAACATAAGGCTTTCTCATCAAAGGTTAAAAATTTTAGAGTTCATCTACAACAACAAGATACATCCAACGGTAGATGAAATTTATAAAGAAATTCAAAAAGAGATCCCCACTCTATCAAAGACCACTGTCTATAATTCACTTAACGCCTTGATAGATGCTGGATTAGTAAAAGTCATAACTATTGGTGAACATGAAAGCAGGTATGACATAGTTACTGAAAATCATGGGCATTTTAAATGCGACTCCTGTGATAAGATCATAGATTTTGAAATCGACATAGATGCCTTTGCATCTAAGGAATTAAAGGATTTTGAAATCATATACAAGGATGTCTATTTTAAGGGTTTATGTCCAGATTGTAATAAGATGAAAAATAAAAATTTAAAATAAATGGAGGAGAGGAAAATATGAATAACAAGACAATTGAAAACTTAATGGAAGGATTTGCAGGAGAATCTCAAGCATCTAGAAAATATTCAATCTATGCTAAGAAGGCTGAAGCAGAAGGCTATGTAAATGCTGCTAAACTATTTAAGGCTGCAGCTTTAGCAGAAGAAATCCACGCNCAAAGACATTTTGAAGTTGCTGGTAAATTAGGTTCTACTAAGGAAAACCTACAAGATGCTGTTAACGGCGAAACATATGAGTTTGAAGAAATGTATCCAGAATTCATCAAAGAAGCTGAAGGTAACGAAAAAGCTATCCAATCTTTTACTTATGCTATGGAAGCTGAAAAAGTACATGCTAAACTTTACAAGGAAGCCCTTGAAAGTCTAGAAGATAAAGAAGAAGTTTTCTACTACCTATGCCCTGTGTGCGGTAACATAGAGAAGTTCGTTCCTGAAAAATGCTCAATCTGCAACGTATCAGGTGACAAGTTTATTAAATTTTAATTAGGTACCATTATTGCCCTCATTTAATATATAATAGGGAGCTAGGAATTATCCAGCTCCCTATTTTTATATTTGGCATACTTGACAGGGATGTTTAATAGTAACTATAATAAATTTAAAAAGCTTACATAATAGAGCTTGATTTAAAGGATGATTTTTATGGATACTTTCGAATATCTTGTTCAAGAACTAAGGGATAGGAATATTAGGCTTTCCCATCAGAGGCTTAAAATATTGGAATATATCAGTAATAATAGGATCCACCCAACGGTGGATAAGATCTATAGCCAGCTTCAAAAGGAAATCCCTACCCTATCTAAGACTACCGTCTATAATACCCTAAATACCCTGGCTGAAGCTGGACTGGTGAAGGTTTTAAGGATTGAAGAAAACGAAGCCAGATACGATGTAGATACGAAAAACCACGGCCATTTTAAATGTGAGGCCTGTGGTGAAGTATATGACTTTCATATAGATATGGATTCATTACTATGTGATGGCTTGGAAGGTTTTAAAGTAGAAGAAAAGGATGTATATTTTAAAGGCCTATGTCCAAATTGCCGCTAAAAAAGGGAGGATTATTAGTCCTCCCTTCTTTTATATCCGCATTTTATATCCACTTTATTTTATAATAGCTTATTTTATATCCTAGGTTAAGACTTATAGGGATATGCTATCTATTTTTTCCCTAATTTCTTCTATTTTTGCGTATTTTTCCTTAATCTCCTCACAGATTGAGAGTATCTTTTCATAAGGTATTTCTTCATCTTCTGAATATGCCTTGTAGAAATGCTGACCGATTTCAGTCTTTAATCTCCTTATTTCGTTTTCCAAATTAGTGATTTGAAGTCGGAGTTTACCTATTTCCACCATGTCTGATGATATTTCTCCCACCATCTTGGCAGTATGCTTAGCTTTTTCACTTAAATCCTTGAATATGTCCATATTGATCCTCCCGCAAATAATTTATTACTATATATTATGCCTTGAAGTTATAGATAGGTTTAATTATGCTAATAATTTCTGCCGTATCCCCGATACTCTCAATTATCTCCTCCATAGGCTTATAAGCAAAGGGGGCCTCATCTAGGGTGGATTTTTTTACAGAAGTAGTGTAGATACCCTCCATGGTCTTCTTAAACTCCTCTAAATCCAAATCAGCCTTAGCTTCATTNCTACTCATCAACCTGCCTGCACCATGGGGGGCTGAGTAGTTCCAGTCAGGGTTTCCCTTACCCACTGCTAGAATNGAACCATCCCTCATATTTATAGGTATCAAGATCTTCTCACCCTCATAGGCGGAGATGGCACCCTTTCTAATTATATTATCCTTAAAGTTTATATAATTATGAATAGTCTCGAAGTATTGGAAATCCTCCAGGCCTTTATTAAATAAGGCATAGAGGATAATCTCAGCCATAACCTTACGGTTGATGCTGGCATATTCCTGGCAGATTTCCATATCATGTAGGTACTCTTCCCTGTACCTTCCTGTTAAGTAGCATAAATCCTTAGGATACCTAGGTTCTAAACCCTTGTATTCCTTCTCCAATTCCTTAATGGCCTTCTTTAACTCCTTCCTCCTGCCCTCTTCCTTATACTTCCTAATTAGTTCTTCTCTCCTTAGGAAGAAGTCCTCCTTACCACTACATAGTTCTATGGCTAATCTTTGATAGTAATCAGCTACCTGCTTACCCAGATTTCTACTTCCAGAGTGGATTACAAGATATTTATTATTATCCTCATCTATTCCCACCTCTATGAAATGGTTGCCTCCACCCAGGGTACCGATACTTCTTTCCACCCTCTTAAGCTCCCTTAATTCCCTAAGGCAATATAGGTCTCTCAATCTTGGATAATCATACTTCCTTTCTTTATGGGTATTCCTCCCGGCAGGAATCTTGTTATATATAATCTTATCCAGTGTTGGTAGGTCTATATCTAGATCCTTTAGTTCAACAGTAAGCATCCCGCAACCTATATCCACTCCAACTATGTTGGGTATAACCTTGTCCCCTAAATCAGCGGTAAATCCTATTACACAACCCATCCCTTCATGGACATCAGGCATTATACGGACCTTAGACCCTACTACAAAATCCTGATCTAAAAGCCTAATTATCTGCTGCCTAGCCCCTTCTTCCACTTCCTTAGCGAAGACCTTGGCTGTGGAATATTTTCCTCTTAGCTCCATCTTATCACCTTCTTTCTAAATACTAGTCCTATTTATCTAATACCCACAATCAATATAACACAAGCCTCCTTATTAAGCAAAAGGACTGTCGAAATTTATATTTATGTGAATTTTAAAATATTGTGTAAATTTAGCAAATTAAAGTAGATTCCCATTTGAAAAGATTGTATAATATATAACAAGGGGGGATATGGAATAAGTTGGTAAAGGGGTAAATAGAATTTATTGAAAGGAGAGATCTTATGGCAAAATTAAAAGATAACCTCTTGTTTAAACTAGTTACTGCAATTATTTTAGGTATCCTTTTAGGATTAGTAGCAAATGAAACTATTATAGGCATTTTAATGACTGTAAAAGAAATCCTAGGTCAAATCATCTTCTACTGTGTACCACTTATCATAATTGGTTTTATTACTCCATCTATAATCGACCTAAGGGCAAATGCAACTAAGATGTTAGGAGTAACCTTACTTATTGCTTACCTTTCCTCTGTAGGTGCTGGCCTATTTTCAATCTTATCAGGCTATGCCATCATACCAAAGTTAAACATACCAACGGAAGTTGAATCCTTAAGACAACTACCTGAATTAATATTTAAATTAGAAATACCCCCTCTATTATCGGTAATGACCGCACTAGTTACAGCCATAATCATGGGATTGGCTATCAACTGGACCAAGTCGGAAAATCTGGAGAAGCTGTTCCAGGAATTCCATAGGGTAATTTTAGCAATAGTCAATAGGATAGTAATTCCGATTCTACCCTTCTTCATAGCAACTACCTTTGCAGGCCTAGCCTATGAGGGAAGGATTACAAGACAATTGCCAGTATTCCTAAGTGTTATAGTAATTGTAATTATAGGCCATTGGATTTGGCTGGCTATCCTATATGCCNTNGGCGGTGTAATCTCCAAGGAAAATCCAATGGAGGTTATTAAGCATTACGGGCCGGCTTATGTTACAGCCCTTGGTACCATGTCCTCAGCAGCAACCATGTCAGTTGCCTTAGAATGTGCTAGAAAATCCAAAGTTCTAGATAAGGAAGTAATAGACTTTGTTATCCCCTTTGGTTCAACTGCACACCTTTGTGGTTCCGTTCTTACTGAAGTCTTTTTCGTTATGACCATATCTAAGATCCTATATGGAGAACTTCCTCCATTTGGAACTATAATGCTATTCGTAATCCTATTAGGCCTTTTTGCCGTTGCAGCACCAGGAGTTCCTGGAGGTACAGTAATGGCATCCTTGGGTATAGTTACTGGAGTACTAGGATTCGATACAAACGGAGTAGCGCTGCTTATGTCCATCTTTGCTCTACAAGATAGCTTCGGAACAGCATGCAACATAACTGGTGATGGTGCTATAGCATTGATGGTAACTGGCCTATTTAAAAAGGATAAAGGAAGAGCTAAAGCTTAAAGAAGTATAAATATAAAATAGCCTGGGAACAATGTTCCTAGGCTATTTTTATGTTTAAAAGCTTTTATAAGCTATACTTCTAGATTCCTTATATACTAAGATCTTTCCTCTAAATTGGCAGTGGATGAAAGAGAAGCCCTTATACTTTTAAAATTGAAGTTTTCCCCTTGGGATATAAGCATACCTAAAAACATAAGGCCACATCCTAAAATTCCCCTTGCTGGAAGCCTCTCCCCTAGGATTAGCCGTCCTCCTATAGCNGCAAAAACCGACTCCATACTCATGGCTATGGCTGCATGGGAGGCCTTAGCATGCCTTTGAGCCACCGCCTGCAGGGAATAGGCTATGCCTACAGACATTATTCCACCATAGAGAATTGGCACTGCAGCCTTAAGAATATTAGTAAGCTGGATATCTTCCCAAATAAATGCAACAATAAAGCTCAAAACTGAGCAGGTGGCAAATTGCATAGCTGATAACTTTAAGGAATTAACCCTCCTAGTAAAGTGACCAATTACTATAATATGTATGGCCCAGAATACCGCCCCTATAAGCTGTAGCAGGTCCCCAAATTGTATAGTTAAGTTTTCATCGATGCTTAAAAAATACAGGCCTATGGTAGCTATAATTGCTCCTAACCAGATATGGATATTGGTTTTTTGCTTTAAGAATAATCCAATTATTGGGACTAAAACTATATATAGAGTAGTAATAAAGCCTGCCTTGGCTGCTGTAGTATAAATTAAGCCTATTTGCTGCAGAGTGGCAGCTATAAACAAGATACTACCAGCTATGATTCCATATTTTATTACCTGCTTGTTATCCTTTGAATTTTCCCCTTTATCAGAACTGCCAAAGTATTTGATAACTGGTATTAGGGATATACTTCCTAAGGCAAACCTTATAGCATTGTAGCTAAAGGCCTCTAAATAATCCATACCCACCCGCTGGGCAACGAAGGCAAAACCCCAAATCATGGCTGTTACTAGTAATAATAAGCTAGATCTTAATTCTTTAGTCATATTACTCCTCCAAGTTTTTATCAATTTTTAATAATTTAATAATGATTATATCTATTGCATTTAAAAAAATATAAGCACTAAGGGAATATTTGCAGGTCCTTACTATAATTATTCATGACTGAAACAGTGAGCCTGTTTACTAATTTTACTATAGACTCTATAATATCACAAAACTTTAATTAGTTAAAGTAGCTCCTAAATATAAATTTGCAGCTTATAGGTATAGTTGGTATAATTCTATAAATAAAACACACCACCAACTACTGTTGATGGTGTGTTTTTCTTACATCCTCTTTTTCTGTTCTTCCTTACTTAAATTCATCAAGTAGGTGAAGAACTTGCTGAGGGATTCTTTAAATTCCTTATTCTTTAGCCTATTAGTGTTCTTTTCTATTACTTCCTTTTCCCTGCCCTCATGGTAGACGGGTATGTTGTTGGCCTTCTTATATTCGGCAACCTTTAGAACTACCTCCATCCTCTTTTCAAAGAGGTCTACCAATTGAGCGTCNATTTCATCTATTTGATCCCTATAATACTTTAAATCTTTCATCTTATCCTCCTTATTTTCCTTGCTAAACTTACAACAAGAAATTCTACTGTTAATATCCCATTAAGAGAGTAGCCAGTGGATAGCCCAGGACTACTGTCACTATTACCGATACCACCATTATTGCTAAACCATATTTCATCATCTGCCCTGTAGTTGTCCAGCCAGAAGCACTGGCTAAGGCCACGTTTGGATGGGCTGGTGGTGTTGCAAAGGCATAGGCTCCCATCATACCTATAATGGAGGCCATGGCCGGTGTACTGATGGCCCCATTGGAAGCAATGGCTATGGGAATAGCCACTGCACAGACTACTGTTATGGTCACCATATTAGATGATAAGTTAGTCTGAATTGCAGCCCAAAGGGTGAATATTAAGACCAGCACTATGGGGCTTAAGCCCTCTATTACCGGGGAAATATTGTCGGTCAACCACTGGGTTAGACCTATTGCTTCATTGGTCATGGCTGATCCCAAGGCTAGGGTAGAAGCTGTCATTATCAAGCTTGCCCAGGATACCCCCTTGGTCATGGCATCATTGAACTTAAGTAGGGGGTCTCCATCTACGCTTATGATTAAAAGGGCAACGGCACCTAGTAATGGTGGAAATGCCGTACCTAAGGAATTTATATAGCTAGCAATAGTTGGGGCAATAGGCTCTAAAAAGCTTGGCATTACCCAGAGGGCTATTACTAGGAAGAAGATGGTAAGGATTATCTTCTCCCTCCTATTCATAGGTTTTATATCCTCTTTTAAAGAATCCATATCAATAGTTGAGAATTTAGACATATCCGGCCTTAAGAATAGCTTAAATAATAGAATCATAATTAAGAAACATATTAGGCCTACTGGTATGGCAAAGCCCATATAAGCCCCGTAACTGATGGTCTTGCCTGTTGCCACCTCATAGAAACCCATGGCCATGATAGCAAAGACGTGAGCTATTGGTGTCATACCGGAAGAAAGGGCACAGGCAATAGTTTGTCCCATAACAAGGGCATTTGCTAGTTTGTCTTCCCTTTCTAATTTTAATACCCTGCATATCTCATCTAAGATAGGCAAGTAAATTACAAACAGTACTGTAGGTGACATCACCAAGCCTATTATTAATACAGAGGCACAATATGATATTAAAAACCACCATGGTCCCCTCTTAGCAAATTTACTAGTGATAAACCCTACAGCACACCTTCTTACGAAGGAGGTCTGTGATATGGCATAGGTACACATGAAGGTAAAAAGTAAGAAGGAGAAGGTGGAGCCCCCTATAGACCCTGCCAACATCTTATTAAATTCGATTTCAGGTACAAAGGCCAAGGCCAGTANACACAATAGGCTGGGCCAATCAATGGATATGGTAAGCCATAATAACAAGACTCCCAAAAAAGTACCTAATACCTGCATGGCTGATTGGGATAGGCCTGCAGGACCAGGAATAAATCTAAAGGAAACTATTAAGAATAAAGAAATAAAGATTAATATATTCCTCCTAGTAAATATGGAATTTGATATCTTATCTGACATTAACTATCCACCTTTCTACATATTTAACATCAAATAGTATACCACAAATTTAACAAATTTAAAGATTTTTCCACCCTATAACAAAAAAGGGCTATCAAAAGATAGCACCATATAGGATTCCCCAATATTCAACTATTTTCTATTATTTGCTATTATTGATAAGCTTAAGTATGCTAAGGCTCCTTATTAGAAATCTACTTAACTATTAAGACAGAGGTCTTTATATGATGGACAACCTTGTCGTTTGACTATTTCCTCAGCTGGGTCTCCCCTCTTATATATAGCCTTAACTTCACCTTCACAATCTGTAAACTCCTTTTCAGCCTCATCTAATAGTTTCCTACACCCCTTCAGTAACTCCCTTTCCGCCTCCTGAAAAAATTCCTTATTGTGTACGCATCTATAATCTATGACAGGCTTTATTACGTTTAAGATGGTTACTTGCCCCTTTAAAGCTGTGGCTAATTCCTTAGCCTTCAAAAGGGCCTTTTTTGAATATTTTGAGCCATCAATGGGTACTAGGATCTTCATATTCTCCCCTTATTCAATCTATGTAGCTGTCACTTCTTATTGATATATTTATACCCATGGACAGGTGGTTAATTGACAAATTAGGTAATTTTGGATAATATTACCCATATAATTATGTTTATTATATAATATTCATATTTACACATAAAATTGATATAATTGTAGCAAAAGTCAATATAAGGAAGGATAGTTAATATGGATAGGATAATTTTAAGTGCAGATAGGATTTGTGATTTAAACCCTGAATTAATTAAGAAATTTGAGGTTCAAACCATTCCCTATACTATAATTCTAGGTAATAAGTCCTATAAGGATAATGTAGACATCACACCAGCCCATATCTATAAGGCCTATGAGGAAGAAAAGATCTTGCCAAAAACTACAGCTATCAATGTAATCGAATACTATAATTACTTTAAAGCCTGGGTAGACGAAGGATATAAGGTTATACATATCACTCTAGGAAGTGCACTAACTAGCAGCTATAATAACTGTGTATTGGCTGCCAAAGAACTAGGAAATGTTTACACCATCGATTCCCAAAACCTATCTATGGGAACAGGGATGCTGGTCCTTAAGGCTAGGGAGCTTATAGACCAGGGCTTATCTATAGATGAGATTGTAGCCCAGTTGGAGGAACATAGGTCAAAAATACATGCTAGTTTCATCCTGGATACTCTAGAGTTCTTACATGCAGGTGGCCGGTGTTCCAAGATAGCTTCCTTAGGTTCCAACATCTTAAGGATTAAACCAGTCATCAATGTAGATAATAGGTCAGGGGCCATGAGTGTGGGTAATAAATATCGGGGTGCCTTGGACAAGTCCATAGCCAAGTATATAAAGGACAAACTAAGTAGCCATGACAATATCAACCCTAAGCGGATGATCATAGCCCACTCAGGCATAGATCCATCATGTATAGAAATAGCTAAGCAGGCGGCAGCAAAAATGATTGATTTCGAAGATATTTACATAACTAGGGCTAGCTGTACTATCTCTAGCCATTGTGGTCCTAACACCCTGGGGATAGCCTTTGAAACAAAATAAGGTACTATCGAAAAATAGCACCTTATTTTTATTGATTTTTATTTTTATTAATTTTTATTTATTTTATTGCTTTCTATATTTTATTAAGCCTCTTCACTGGCTACCTCCAGCTCCCGTAGCTCCTCTAAATTCTTCATAATCAGGTAGTTAATAGTTCCCTCTGGATATTGGCCGCTGGATATTGGTTTCATTCTTCTCTATTTCCATATCAAAGTCAGCCTTAACCTTAAATAGCTTCCTAAAGTCATCGTCATAGGCATATAATAGGCTGTAGGTCCATTCATCCCTATTATGATAACCTTTATATCTAGGGGGATAGGCTCAGGCTTTAGGCTAGATGTGATGGCTAAACCCAGCAGCCTATTTTGATTTTCAATATTTATCTCCTCCGTCTTTAAGGCCCTCTAATGCCGAACCTTAAGGCCCTGCTGCCTCTTTCCTGTCCAATTATACCTTCTAAGGGTTTTAATTCATCGGTAGTTGTAAATGTGCATTCGTCAATATTACATCTGCTTGTTAGTTGTTTTGGTTCTAACCTATATCTAGATGTCATGTAAAAACCCCCTTTAATTTTATATATGCAGCAAGGATTATTTATTATTAAACATATACCCAGGAAGTTATTTTAAAATTTATAATATTAAAATATGCCCTTAGAATAATATTTAAGCAACTGCAAAAAATAAAAGTAAAATACTAAGGAGGATATTATGGCTAAGAATAGGTATAAGAATAAAAATATGGCCCAGCCCATTGAAAATCATCAAACTGCTGCCTGGGCCAATAGGAAGGAGTTAAAACCAGCATCTCAAGTAAATATACCTGATCTGGAACAGGTGGAAAATGCTAAGGATTATGTAGATTCCAACCAGAAATAGNACCAGAAATAGCTTTTTCAAAATTGGCTTTAAAATCTCCATAAGCTACAATAGCTGTTGGTAGTATAGCTATGTTAAATANAGAAGAATTTAAAAAGAAGGCTGAATTTCCAGCCTTCTTTTATTTTATGAATCTAAAGCACATGGTGTTCTGATAGGGCTTTGTATCTTCTGTACCTTTCTTCTGCATCCTTCTTAGATAATTCATATAACTCTTCTGCTTGGTCTGNGAAGACATTGGCTAGGGATGAGTACCTAATCTCACCCTTGATAAATTCAACGTAGTCTGCAGAAGGTTCCTTAGAGTCTAGGCTAAATGGATTCTTGCCTTCTTCTTTCAGCAGTGGAAATGTGCTGCCCATTCGTCTACTAACTCAGCCATGGGAGTGGATGGGGTAATTGGGAAGATGGATGAAACCTCAGTCAAAGCATAAGATGCATATGCTGCTGCCTGGTTTCCATCCATAGTTTGAAATTTACTCATATCAGGTCTCCTTTCTAAAGTAATTCACAAAACACAATAGTAGTTTAACCGGAAATGAAAAAAATAGTATGAAAAAAGCTTCCATCTAAAGGTTAGTTTAGAGGAAGCCCTCCAGAATTCAAGTACCACAAAAGGTCCTATATGGAGTTTTAGGCTCCGGTGGTAGTTTAGCAAAAGCCTCTTGTTCCTTACTATAGCCATAAGGATCTGATAAGGTATCTACAAGCCTATTCAACTTAGAATAATCCCCATCTTTTACTGCTGCTTCTAGTGCCTCTTCCACCAGATAGTTTCTAGGAATAATGGATGGATTGTTGTCCTTCATAAGCCTAAATACTTCTTCCTTAGACTTACCTTCCTTCTTCAATCGCTTTTCCCATTTTTGTCTCCATCCTGAGAAGTCTTCCGTATCAAATAGTTTCATACCGCAAAATTCACCTAAGGTTAGAGACCTAAAGGTGTTTGTAAAGTCTGCCTTATGCTTCTTCATAAGGCTTAATAGTTCTACTATTATAGTCTCATCTTCATATTCTTCTTTAAACAAGCCTAATTTTCTCCTCATTCCAACCTTCCAAAGCTCATTGTAGATTTGCGAAAAATCCTCCACACACTTTTCAGCTATATCCATTGCCTCCTCCTGATCTTCATCCAACAAGGGTAAGATGGATTCAGCAAATCTAAATAGGTTCCATACGGTTATAATAGGTTGGTTTTCATATCTATATCTACCCTGCCTATCGATAGAGCTAAAGACCGTCTTAGGATTATAGACATCCATAAAGGCACAGGGACCATAATCTATGGTCTGACCACTTATGGCCACATTGTCCGTATTCATAACCCCATGGATAAAGCCTACTAGCTGCCATTTTGAAATCAACTTGGCCTGCCTTTTGACCACTTCCCTAAGGAATAGAATATATTTAGTCTTTTCATCCTTAATATGTAGAAAATGACGTTCTATCGTATAATCAGCCAACTCCTTTAGTTCTTCAAAAGACCCAAAGGTAGATATATATTGAAAGGTCCCAACCCTAATATGGCTCTCGGCTACCCTGGTCAGGATAGCACCTGCTAAGGGACTTTCCCTATAGACCTTTTCACCAGTTTCAACTACGGCTAAACTCCTGGAGCTTGGGATTCCTAGTCCATGCATAGCTTCACTTATGATGTATTCTCTAAGCATTGGACCCAAGGCAGCCCTTCCATCTCCTCCCCTTGAATAGATGGTCCTTCCTGAACCTTTAAGCTGTATATCGTATCTCTTTCCAGCGGGAGTTATATGTTCTCCCAGCAAGATGGCCCTACCATCCCCTAACATGGTAAAATGACCAAATTGATGGCCTGCATAGGCTTGGGAAATAGGGTCTCCTCCTATAGGAACCCTATTACCTGCTAGGATATTTACACCCTTAGGGCTTAATAGGCCATCTATATTTAGTCCCAGGTCACTTGCTAAATCCTTATTTAAGATGACTAGCTTAGGAGAAGAAACCGGATTTAATTTGGCCTTAGTATATAGGGTATCTGGTAAATTTATATAGCTATTATCAAAATTCCATCCTATATTAACTACATTTTTATCCATTATTTTCATCCTTTATTTAATAATTAATTTCATTACTTTTATTAATTCCCTTATTATCTATTATCTACCCTTCTTTACTAATTATCTTGCTAATATTTTACAATCTTTGCGAAATCGGGGACGGTTCTCCATTTCGCATTTTTAGTAAAACAAAAGGCCAGGGTAAAACCCTAGCCCTATCTCCAAAACTTAGTATAACCAGCCTTATCTTGAATATTGAATTGGATAATTTCCTTTAATAAATTAAAGTCAACATCCTTATTCCAAGGTATACGGAAAATTTCCTTAGTATAGTNATAACCTGCCTTTTTTATCTCTTCACTAAACTTTTCTATGGTTACACTTTCAGGTGCTACAGATATATGATTTTTAGCAGTACTAAAACCTATAATAAAGGTACCTTCATGGGTAAACATTGGCTGATTCCAGCCTATCCTAGACTGAAGTTGTGGAAATGTGTCTATTATCCAGTCAAAGATATCTTCCAGCCTTTGCCTCTTATCCAAGTCCTCTATAGTGCTTAGGTAATCATTTAAAGTTTCCATATATACACTCCTATAAATTAACTTGCCTTAAATTAATACCCTTAAATTTAATAACTAGCTCTTTATAGCATTTCTTTATAAGCTTTTATCTTACTGAGTATTTCAAAATATTCCCTATCTAGCCTCTCCTTAATTTCTTCATCGGTCTCCATAGATAGACAGCCTATTATCCCTGATAGCTTAGTTTCAAGTAATATTATTTCTTCCCTTATATTTTGCTTCTGGTCTTTCTTTTTATTCTTATTTAAAAATTCTTGGTAGTTTCCATTAAATATATGGATCTTATGATTGTCTATAGTCATAATAGTATCTGCAATGGAGCTGATAAACCTCCGGTCATGGGAGACTAGCAAAATGGTATTATGGTAATCCTTAAGTGTAGATTCTACTGCTTCTAAAGAGTCTATATCTAGATAATTAGTAGGTTCATCAAGTATTAAAAGATTGATATCCTGAAGGATTATCTTTGCAAAGGATACCTTAACCCGCTCTCCACCACTTAATATTCCAACCTTCTTATGGACTGAATCACCTCTAAAAAGGAGCCTTCCAAGTAGTAACCTACAGAACTCCTCAGGATAAGCACTAGTCTCCATTACATTTTCTAAGATGGTTAAATTATCA
>JGI24713J26584_10002274_pt1 | contig 13361 bp, 13 predicted proteins | sample BioPla4DNA1_FD_26584 | JGI IMG/M metagenome (IMG submission 26584) | reverse complement strand
TTTTTCTTTTTTATGGGTTTGCAAATCCTTATCTTCTACAAATTCTTGAGGCAGCATTGGGCGGGGGGAAAAAAAAACATTTCTGCCGTCTCTTGTTTTTCCATATTGAAAGATTGTATCCCCGGGTAAAGGGAAGAAATGCGGCAATTATGCAGAAAATCCAATACTTTATTTTCTTCACCTGAACCGTAAAGTAGTACTGCACAGTTGTTCAGGGCAGAAAAAAGCTTGTCTGATGAAAAAGTTTCTTCCAATTTGCCGTGACTGCTTCCAAAGTGAAACTTTGATCGGTTTTTGGGATAGAATTTAAAAACCTTCATGGGCTATTCAGCTCCCAGCTTTTTTAAAAGTTCTCTTTCAAATTCATCCTTGTGCTTTGGGAAGTCTTCCAACATACCGGAATAAAGGACCTGCCGCTGATTTGTGCCCTGATAATCTTCCAGTGTCTTTAGGGAAATTTCCACATCGCGAAATTCAATGCGTCCATAGCCCCTGGAGCCATTTCCCCCAAGATAATCGTCTTCTAGGAGATTCAGCCCCGAAATCAAGAAATAAAATCTCTCAATATCATCTTTTTCCAAGAAATCAAAGACCATCTCAAAGTCAAATTCTGCTCCCCGAGGAACTCTTTCCGTCTGTCTGGGATGATCCGCCCGTGAAGTAAGTCGGTTGATGACATTTTCCCACTTGGTTTCTGTATAAATTAGCTCCAGTTCTCGAAATTCTCCCTCTTTTTCTTCCATTTTCCGCCTGGTTTCTGGCGTCAAATGGCAGTCTCTTACCACAAGGCGGGTAGGACCTGCTTCTTTTAACCTTTTATCCCCTGAATTGCCAAAGACCACACAGATTTTGCAGACTTTTTCACCACAGTTGCAAAGGCCGGTATTGGATTTTTCATTTTTCGCTAATATATTTTCTAAATCGCTTTTTTCCAAGAGACTCCGTATTTTTCCTTTTAAAGAGGAGCCCGGTATGTAAGGAACTCCCTCACTGGTTTTAATGACACAGTTGTCTATATCGCCGATGGCAACGTCAGTTTTCGAACCTCCGATGGAAAGTCCTGTAAGTGCTCTTATCTTCCCATTTATAAAAAGCTTTCCCATTAACCTCATCATGTGTTCCCCCTTTACTTATCATCGCCAACATATTTTCTATAAGCTACAATGGCTTCCATAAACTCCTTGAAATTGTTTAAATGTTCTTCATTGTCAATCTCCATGGATTTCACTAATACATCCAGCAAATCCATGAACTCTCTTAAAATGGCGTTTTTTTCGTTTCGGCCTGAAGTATATGCAAAATGAGGCCGCAAAAATTTTACATCAGACACCGTCCGGGCATTGAGAATCCTGGCGTAAATTTTTCTAATCATAGATGTGGTGACTTCCCCAGATTTTAATCTTTCAGCATAGCTTTTGGCATGGTCGCAGAAGGCATCGTAGCATTCCTTATAGCTGCTCAAATTCAGCACGTGCTTTTCAAAAAACTCCACAGCCTCATTTTTTACTATTTTGCAATTTACAGCCCTCACTTTGTTATCCGCTTGTCTTTGCACATCAAAGGTCAATGGTGTATTTACTGATAAATCCTTCATTGTCAATCCTTCTGCCAGGGATTTTTCGTTGAAATAATAATCCTTCCCGTCTTCACCGGTAATAAATCCGAAATTATCGCGAATTGTCTTAACTTTGCCTTTCATTTAAGATTCCCCCTTGACTTTTCTTGTCTCCATCTGGGCCCATTTCACAGCTGCAGGAACTATCATGATATTTTTTATCTTGTCATCAGTTGATTTTCCTAGGAGATTGTCTATGACTATTTTTCTGTATTCCCCAATCAACTTTTCAGCGTCCACCCGGGCCACATCCCGCAGATAGTAAGCCAGGCGCCAAAAGCGAATATTGTCTACCCGACCTCGCAGGGAGTCTTCCAGAATCCTCTTAAAGCCTAAAGTAGACCTCCATATCTTGTACAAGAAAGCTCTGCCAAAAGACTCCGCATTTTTCCTCTGGGAGTTATTGGCTATAATCTCCAGCAGGAGGCCTTTTAAGTTTTTAATGGCATCAAATTCTATCCAGCTGAACACTTCTCCGAACAAGGATATTTTGTTCTTTTGGGGAACTTCTTGGCCTTTTTCTAGATAATTTTTCGCATCTTCCAGGGCTTCTTCCGTTATGCGGGATGACATGATAATGGGAAAGCCCTCCCTGAAAATGCAGATGCCTGCAGAAAAGGTAACCTGGGGATGATAACAGGTAAATTCTCGGAATTTGTCGTAAAATTCTTTGGCAAAATCCAACACCTTATCCCAGGCTCCCACCACAAATGTATCATCACCGCCGGAAAACACCACATATAGCGAGTTGTGCCACTGCTTTTCATGGATGAGGTGATTGATGTACCCTTCGAAAAACAAAGCCAACATGCGGCTGAGGGATGTAACTCTGGAAACTGTTGAACTCTTCCCCAAGCCTTTAGAAAATATATTGCCCAAGTTATCCACATCCAGCTTTAGCAGGGCCAGTTTCTTATCCCCTACGCTCTTTGATGCAATTTCATCAAAGCTCAGCTGCTGATTTTTTTCGGCATTGTAAGGAAGCTGATAAGAGCCCATTACATAACCTTTGAAGCCTTTTTCTATAAAGTCTGTGTCATTTATCAAAAATGCATGGGCAATGTCTTTATCTTTTAGATGCTGTTTTTTTGTAAATCGATATTCATATCCCAGTAGCCTAAACATGTCCTGATAGTCTTTCACGTCACTTTTATCAGCCACATTCACTTCTTTTATTACAAGGCAATCGGCATCTTTTAAATCATTTGTCAAATCTATAAAACTAGCGCAGAAAGTGCAGTAGCTCTTTTCGTTTTCGGGATTAATGATGATTTTTCTCTCGGAACTTTCCACACCGCAAAGTTGGCAGTAAGTGCCGGCCTTTGAACCTGCTCCCATGGGGCCGAAGATAAAATCGAAATTCTCCCGCAAATCAATCTCCTGCCACTTTCTCCTCTTTAATACATCCACTTTTTGTGTAATTTTGTTCCAATGAGTGTTAAAGCTAGTCATATCCTTTGGAGAAAGGAGTATGTAGTCTAATGCCACATATATAGAGCCTCCGTGGACCTTTAGCAATAGTTGAGAAACCCTCTCTTTCAGTTCCCCAAACTTTGCTTCACAAGTCTTGGGTGCCAAAATATAAAAATTGCCTCCGCCATTGTACAGGATATTTGCCTCTTTAAGGCCCATCTCCCTTACCAAATACCTGGTTATCACATCGGAAAGTAAAGAGATGTATACCGAGTGACCCTTTAATGACTTAGCTGCACCTTTGCTGGGTATGTGGAAGATAAAATCCTGTATGCCTGAAACATCTCCCTTAATCAGCATAAAGTGGCTATCGATATTGTTTGTCATTTTATATAAGCCTTCTGATGTGAGGCTGCCGGCAGAATACTCATCGTATAGACAAAGGGCAATAGCTGCTGTGGTTTTGGCATGGTCAAATAGGGAGATATCTGGAACATAGTTGGTGGTTTGAGCAGGGACACACCAAAGGTATTTTTCCAATAAAAAATACAGCTGAGTAGTGTTTTTTACGGCAGAGAGTTCCTTTAAAAAAGCATCTACTAGATTTTTATATTGGACTGTAGTGAGAGAAAGATTTTCTTTAGGAAACCCTTCTGATATGGAAAGAGGTGCAAGAGCATATCCAAATCTCTTATCGCATCCATTAAAAAGCCTTGAAAAGATGGGAGTAAGTGGTACAGTAAAATACCTCTCCTTTGTTTCCCCTTCTTCTCTCTCAGATGATGACAGCCAATCGGCAAGTTGGATTATCTTTTCAAGATCATTTTTAGGTTCATGGTGGTATAACACTAGATCAATTAATTCTTGGGTGTAATTTTCAAAAAAAGAGCTTTTTTTGCTCAGAGTTTCTAACAGTTGGGCCGAATACTTTGGATGACCTACTTTTATATCTTTGTACTTTTCATCGACAGGGTAGCTTTTGCTTCGTTCGGTAAACTTCCCTATATCGTGAAGTAAACCTGCTAAATACACTATTTCTTTAAGCAAGCCCTTTCCTCCCTTCCTTAAATTATTTCAAAGCACCCAAAGCCCTGCGGGTTTTTAGAGCCCAAGCCTGCATCATAGGCAGTTTTTATGAGCCTTTTATCCCCTTGCAGTATGTATATTCCCAGCCAGCCCTTGATGACTGTACCCTTGTAATTGAGTATCTTGCAGTACCGCCTATCTTGAGCCTTTGTAGGGATTATCCTAAAAAGAGGATTTTCAAGTCTCTCCCCTGTCAGCAAAAAGTATTTTTTCTCTAGATTTTTCCTTATAAGCTCCGTAAAAGTCTCATCCCAAGGGGAGTAGTATATAGTTTTACCGCTATCTTTGTCGGTTTTGTACGCGACAACGGGTGACAGCATCTTAATTTTTACTTCATCTGGGACATTATCAAAATCCACAGGAGGACAGACACTTACGCTCTCAAGAAATATTTTTTGCCTCAATAGGACAAAATGAGTTTTTCGCAGCATGCCTTCTGACAGTTCCCTTAGGAATCTTTCAATGGGGGATGCCACTGTCAGCTCCACTGAAGAGCTAAATTCTATCTTCCCGTCCCTTCTTATTTTAAAAGGGCCTCTCAAGCGGGAAAAAGTAAATAGTTTAAAACTCCGGCCATTTAATAAAAAACCTTGGTCGTGTAAAAAATCCGCCAGTTCGGGAGAGATATTGTTGTATATCATGCTTTGAAGGGCATGATTATACTGGACGGGAATTACTATGGGCTCATTACTTGCAAATCTAAATTTTATCCGCACACTACTGCCTCCTGGTTTTAATGGTTAAGCGAGGAATAATTTGTCTAAAAACAAATATTAAATGGGTACATTCAACATTTTGCGATAAAAATCCTCTAAAAAATTCCTATTATATAAAAAAACCTATTAAAAAAAGACCCCAAATATTAGACAGTTAAAATGACAGGGTCTCTTCTTGGCAGTAGGTATATCTTTACATCGCAGCCATGTTTTTTAGCTTTTTAGATAAAATTTCTATGCTTTTTTGACCTGTTTCACATGCAAGTTGAGCTAGTTCCACTAAGTTTTTGTTTTCTCTATTCATTACGATTTCCAGCAGCATACTTAGGTTAAAACCTGAAACGACTTCAAGGTTTTTATTATTTATTGTTTGCTGTAGAGCAATATTACTGGGGGTTCCACCGGGTATGTCTACTAAAACCAGGACACCATCTCCAGAGTCTACTTTATTTATAGCCAAAATAAGCTCATTTCGAAACTCTTCAATGCTCATTTCACCAGTCAAAGATAACGCCGTGATTTGGGGAATATTTTTGCCGCAAATCAATTCAGCCGATTGTATTATGCTTCGTGAAAGTGGACCATGACTTGCTAGAATTATACCTACCATTAATATCCTCCTCATCATAACTAAACCTTACATAAAATTTCTTGCATAGATTATTTTAATATAAATTGTAAGAATACTACAATTCTGAATAAAAAAACTCTCCGTTAAAATGCCAAAACATCATTTAAGCATAGATACTAATTTTTCCGCAGACTCCAAAATTATTTTTTCAGCATCCCAGCCAACCATGGCTACTCCGCTTTCATAATTATCTTCATCATAGCTTTCAGTTGTTAAGATATAGCCAATATAGTCATTGGCATACCCTGCAATTATAATATGATACTTTTCCGATAATCTCTTGATTTTTATGCCTATTTCATTAAATAATTCTCCTGGAACGGAAACGATAACAGTTTCTCCAAGTTTAATAAGTTGCATTTCGGTATTAAAAGCTTTTATGTCAAGGCTCTTTTTTAACATATAATTTATTTCGGCTCCCTGTAGTGTAACGACAGCTGCCCTCATTATTTTTTCCGATGCTCCTTCTTTTTTGAGTCTATCTAAATTGTTTTTAGCATCTTCTATCTTTTTAATACATTTTTCATCTGGGTCAAAATTTCTAACCGGTATTTCCACCGGCAAATTGAAAGCATTTATATCTATTTCATCCACCATTAGGACGGTATTCATAACCTTAATTACTTCTCCTGCCAGCATTTCTCCCATACGCCTAGCTTCGTCAAAACCAGAACTCCTTCGATTGTACCTGCTGCTAATATTCCCAGCAGCTCCCTGAATGAACATAGCTTCGCACTTGGGATAAAGTTTAGAAATTCCTCTCATCATATATGAGGGAAAGTCTCCCGAGACAAAATAATTGTTTTCCGATAATACAGTAGGATGACAGGCGTAATTTACTACAACGGCTATAGGTTCATCGTATTTATTGTCAATCCTCAACACGTAAACTTCGGAATCAAAGGTTTTATTGGGATCTTGGCGATTCGAGCCAAGCCCAACCAAAGAGCCTCTGCCCATTCCAATTTTAATTTCTTCGAGATTGTTGTTGGCCCATATCACTGCATTGGCTATATTTTCACACAACAGGGTATAGTAAGCTGAATTTACATCAGAGTCACCTATGTTCATCCACGCATAGTTGCTCTCTCTCCTGCAAGCATTAGGGCCCGAGTGAGTATGGGATGCAGTAACCATTATATTTTCGCCTCTTATATCTGTGTTTTTTTGAACTATATTCCTCACTCTCTTTGTTATGTGGTAGTCCAAAGCTGCTACCTCAGCGGTCACTAATACGGCTTTCTCATTTCCATCAGAGAGCACCAAAACTTTGGCAAACAGATCATCCATAATCCCCTCGGAACCATGATCCCTTCCCATATAGCCGCCTAATGCCATCCCAATAGGTGGAGTTATATTCACACTTCTAACAGCGCCATATAATTTGCCCATAATGTATCCTCCGCTATGCTATCTATTTACCGCCTCTTCAACGGCTTTAACAAATCTCTTGGTTATTTCCATAGGTCTTGTTATCGCAGTGCCCACCACAACAGCATGAACTCCCAAGCCAAATATGTCTTTAACTTCCTGAGGAGTCCATATTCCCCCTTCAGCTATAATCGGAACATCAAAATCTTTTACTAACCTGTCAATCAACTCCAAGTCAGGTTTCGGTCTATGTTTTGTATACTCCGTATAGCCGCATAAAGTAGTTCCTATGCAATCGAAACCTAATCTATAAGCTTCCTTTACCTCTTCATAGCAGGAGCAATCCGCCATAAATACCTGGTCGGGGTACTTTTCCCTCAATTTTGGAAAAGCTTCAGAAATCGTCCTGCCATCTGGCCTAATTCTCTTGGTAGCATCTACTGCAATTATATCTACACCTTCATTGTATAAAAGATCTAACTCTTTTTCAGTAGGTGTAATAAAAACATCATACCCTTCATATTCTTTCTTAAGGATGCCTATTATCGGTAGATTCACGTTTTTCTTTATTTCCCTTATATCTTCAATGCCGTTTGCTCTTATCCCTCCGGCTCCACCAAGATATGCCGCATAGGCCATTCTTCCCATTATAAAAGGACTGTGGAGAGGTTCGTCGGGAAGTGCCTGACATGATACTATCAGTTTATTTTTTATGAGATTAAGAATATCTTGTTTCTTTTTCATTTTTGCCCTCCATTTCTCCATTACCGCTCTCAAACATATCATGTCGCACTCCTTGTCAGGAATGCGACATGATTTTTTTTTGTGTTATTGTAATACACCGAATATGCTTGCGATAAATGAAACGATGAAAATTCCCAATATGATGGTATTGGGTCTCGTACCCTTTCTCAAGAAAAATACCATTATCATAGTTGCAACAAGCGGCAGCATGCTGGGCATGATGGAATCTAATACTTCTTGAACTTTAATGCTGCTTTCACCGGTTGTTATAGTAATTGGCGTGCTTATAGTTACCCAACTGGCCACTAATACACCGAGCACTATTAACCCTAGCACCGAAGCCCCCTCTGATATTTTTTGAACAATATTCGTTTGTTTTAAATCTCTTAACATATTAACTCCGGTTTTATAGCCATACATTAAAGAATAATATCTAAAGCCAAAATTCAATATGTTCCAAATGACTAAGAAAAGTATAGGACCAATTATACTTCCCTGAAGGGCAAATGATGCACCAATGCCTAGGAGTATTGGCCTTATAGTCCCCCAAAACAGCGAATCTCCGATACCCGCAAAGGGGCCCATTAATCCTACTTTAATATTGTTTATGGTTTCTGACATATCTTTCTGAACATCTTCCTGCTGGGCGTTTTCCTCTTCTAAAGCGATAACCGTACCTAAAATAGGATTGGCCATCCACGGATGTGTGTTAAACATTTTAACGTGGCGCTGTAGTGCATCTCGCATGTTTTCTTTCGTGGTATAAAGTTTACGCAAAACTGGGGCTAAGCTGTATAAGAATCCCAAATTTTGGAACCTCTCGTAATTTATGCTGGACATTATAAAAAACGAACGCCAATATACACTCTTTAAATCTTTTTCAGTTATTACCCGTTGTTCCTTTGCCTCTGCCATTCTAACTCTCCTCCCCGTTACATACTAATTTTGTCTGCCTGGGACTCCATATAATTGGTAAACAACAAAGCAGCTGCAGCACCAATTACCGCTGCTCTTCCGATCTACTAAGTTTATATTCATAAATGCCGCTAGAGCAAAACCAATGTAGAAGAATGGGGCGAGTTTTTTGCTGCTCATCATAGTATACAGCATGGCAAATCCCATAGCAGGAAGCATTCCGCCTGCGATCTTCAAACCGTTCATGAACCATTCGGGTATAATTCCTAAAAGAGTTTTAACTGCATCTACTCCGAACAAAACCGCTATGAAAGCAGGAATAAAGCCTTGGAGGAAGAATAAAAACGATCCGAAATATTGAAGCCGTTCTATTCCTGAGAGATTGCCTTCTTCCGCATATTTATCAGCCCGATGAGTTATACCGATATTTACAGTCCAAATGAACATTTGAAGAGTTTGAGCAGCCATAGCAACCGGTATCGCAATAGTTGGAGCAACCTTCGGATCGATGCCCGACAATATAGACAGTGCCGTAGCTATGGATGTAGCCGAAGTAGCGTCAGGAGGTATTGCGGCACCTACAGGTATTACGCCAAGATAAAATAGCTCAACGGTACCTCCGATAATAAGACCGGTTTGAAGATCTCCCAAAACTAGGCCCATGATGGCACCAACAACGATAGGCCTTGATATCATGGTCTGGCCCCAGCCGTAGATATCCCATTCAACTATTCCTGCGACTAAAGCTACCAGCAGAGCTTGAAAGAACATAAAATCTCCTCCTTATCTTTAAAATATTGGTAATATTTTTGTTAATCCTCAGCATCTTTGATGATGCCAATTATATCTTCCTTGGTATTCATTGGAGCTACTTGATATTCCAGCTTGACACCCGAATTGTGTAATTCCTTTAGCACTTTTATGTCCCCTTCACTTAAGCACAGCGCTTTCCTGTATTGCTTTCTTCCGGGTTTGTGATACATTCCCCCTACATTCAATACGGGCATGTCTACTCCTTCTTGCACCATCTTTAATATATCCTCCGGTTTTTTAAATACTAATATAACTTTACTGCCGGGAATCTTATCCTCTTTAAATCTGTCTATGGCTTCTTCAACCGTTAATATCAGCAATTTTGTCCCAGATGGTACAGCCATTTCTAATAATATCTTTTGCATCTCATCATTTGCCGCTTCGTCACTTATGACAACCAGTTGATCAGCTCCGGTGACCCTTGTCCATGCAACCGCAACCTGCCCATGAATTAATCGTTCATCTAGTCTTACTAAGGCTATTTTCACTATTGATTTCCCTCCCATGCCAAATATTTACAAACTGCTCAATCTCAACCATCCTCCCTTTCCTTTTACTTCCTGAATATCCTATCCGCATATTTCTCTACTAATTTGCGATTAAACTCAGGCCCTCCATCTATATTTGCACTCATATATACAGGCGGCGTATACCCTTTGGATATCATTATCTCCACAGCCTCCACAATAGTTTCCTGAAGCAAAACAGCAGCTGCCACCGAAGAAGTGGGACCTATCTTAACTGGCAAACCTTCTACTTCTATGGCACAATCCCCTTCAACACCACGGTTATCAAGAACAACATCCGCAAACTGATAAAGGTTCTTCCCCAGGGAATGCCTCGAATTTAATTTTTTCGACACTTCGAGGGATGTAACCGCTATTAATTTAATTCCATGTTTTTTTACAATATCCGCAATTTCTATTACTAGCGGATTCCTCCCAGAATTGGAAATTATAATGAAACAATCATTTGGGCGCATATCGTAATGTTCCATTATTTTTGTTCCAACGCCTTCAATGGTTTCATATAAACCTCGCGATGGTTCTTCAACGGTCTTTGCCGGAATCAAACCACCTGCTCTCCCAGCTACTTCTAGTGCCGCTGCATAAGAATGGCCGCTGCCAAAAGCATGCAATATACCTCCACTCATTATGGATTCGGCAATAATTTCAGCAGCTTTTTTGACGTTTCCCTGCTGAGTATTTTTCAGCTCTTGAATCAGATCTTCTATCAAATCAAAATATCTAAGACTCATATGTTATCCCTCCCGATTTTATTAAATTTTTGCAAATTTTGTCATCTTTTTTACTATGGTTAATCAACCATGTTTTCCCTTTTAATAACGTTGCACAAACATCGAGACTATCATTTAACACTATTAGATCTGCATCTTTGCCAATTTCAATTGATCCGACTTCACTGTCTATACCCGCAATTTTTGCCGGAGTCAATGTAGCCATTTGGATAACATCAGTCAAATCATAGCCTAATTTGTAGACGTTTTTTACTGCCATTTCCATGGTCAATACGCTGCCTGCCAATGTAGTCCCACCTATTTTCACCTGACCGTCTTTCAAAACAGCTTTTTGCTCTGAAATAACATATTCTCCGTCCGGCAGACCCGTAGCGCGCATGGCGTCGGTTATCAGGCATACTTTTTCTGCCATTTTACAAGTAAGTAACAATTTTATAGCTATAGGATGGACATGATGGAAATCGCATATAATTTCAGTAGTGACTCTCGGATCTGTTAGCAGTGTGCCTACAATGCCCGGCTCTCTATGATGTAAACCGCTCATGGCATTATAACAGTGTGTTACATGTGTTGCCCCTAACTCTACGGCTTTTAAAGTTTCATCATATGTGGCGTCGGAATGAGCTATACAGGGCATTATCCCATTTTTTTTGAGGAGTTTTATTACTTCATCACTGCCTTCTAATTCCGGCGCCAGGCCGATAAACTTTAAATGTTTTCCATATTTTTTAATCCACTTTTCCATTAAAGCAGTATCCGGCATAAGCAGATATTCTGCTTTAAATGTCCCTTTTCTTTTGACATTGCAAAAAGGCCCTTCTACATATAATCCTCCAATGCTGGCACCGGCAGAATAGCTCTTGTTTTCTATGAAGTAAATAATATCTTCCATAGCCTTTTCCATTTGCTCTAAATTGGCTGTGGTTATGGTAGCAAAAAGAGTTGTAGTTCCATACAGTGCAAAATAGTTAGTTATAGCTTTAATGCCATCTTGACCGCCGTCATAAAAGTCCGCCCCTAATCCGCCGTGAACATGTAAATCTATGTAACCCGGCGCTAAAAAGGAGCCACAGAGATCTATTATCTTGTACTCACTGTTATCAAAGTCATGTTTATCGTTTAATTCAAACTGCTTTATGAAAATTATCTTACCGCCTGATATGCCCACCGCAGCATTGTCTACTATTCTATCCGGCAGTATTGCTTTGCAATTTATCAGTATTGTTTTACTCATATAGCCTCCTTTTGCTGTTGCCTCCAGCTGGAACAATAGTAAATTGTTGTTTATGTTATACATACATATAATATGAGCAAAAATAATGCCAAGTAGTGTTACTACTTGGCAATGGTTCTAAATCCCTCTATTCTGGTGCACAACAATTCATAAATGAAGTAGATTTCTGTAATCGGTATACTAACACTATAAAGTTTTTCTATAACACTAAAGCTCTTTTTAAATATCTCTATAAATTTTTTGTTACACTCTTTAAACTGTTTTACTGCCTCCTGGTCATAATTGTCTATTTCCGCTTTAGTAATAAGTCGCTCTATTAAACAGCTTATGTGAATATACAGAGATATTTTAATAGCATTTGAAAACGTGACTTTTAATTCGTATTGCAAGATGGATATTGCCCTTTCAACCTGCTCTATTATTTTACTGGGATTTAATATTGTAATGTAGTTTAAAACACTCTCTAAAGAAAAGTACTTTATAAATGATTGGTTAATATGTAACACATTTTGCTCGGGAATGAATTCTTTTAACAGTTGGGAAAATTCCTGTTCTTTACTTCCTGATATTACTTCTTCCAATGAAAAATATGGCACATGTTCTATCTTTGGGTTTTCTGTTCCTATTATCATTACCACGTCGTAATTGTAGAAAATCTCACTCTTTGAGCCCTTATGCTTTAGATCCAGATAATCCACAGCAATTGCCTCTAACTGTTTCGAATATTCCCCCAGGCTTTTAATTATTAGATCCCTAATCTTAATAGCAGTCCCAATTCCTGTTATACAAGTGGTAATAATGGCCTTCTTTTTGTTACTTAATGGTTTAATAATTTTATACCTCAGTTTATGGTTTGCGGTAATTTTTTCGATTACTTGTTCCGGACTAAAACCCTGTATGATATTACTGCCTGCATCAAGGGCGATTTGAGTTGTAATATTGTTTACAATGCCAATAACGCCTTGAGACATTCCTTGAAGGCCCTCATATATTCCCTCCAAAGACCCCATATCTACCAGTATAATTATACCCTGCGACGTATCCACTTCTTTGACGTACTGTTTCAGCCGCTCTACTATTTGTTCAGTTTTTACATCTATGGGCATGTCAAAGGACTCAAAAATATTTTCCCCTAGAAGGTGATTGGCCACATTAGCAATACTGCTGGCAGTGGAAAACCCGTGTGCTATAATTACCGCTCTCGTTCTCCTTATTCCCCTTTGTTTGTTTATACCCCGCAGATAGAGAACAAGTACGTATATTTCAAAAGGTCTTAGGGAAATGTCCAAATTCGACTTTAACGTATTTTCGATTATCTTTACTGCTCCATATTCGCTGGGGAAAAATTTGATTACGGTTTTAATAAAGGCTTTAAATTTATGGTCGCTTTCATTTATATCAGGAATAAAACGATGTTCAAAGGACTGAGTAATAAATCCCGCAACTTTGTAGCCGATATTGTCATAATATCTCAATCCGTACTTTTTCTTAATTATCTGAAAAGCATCGTTTATATTTTTTAAAATCATATTAAACCTAAGATTTCTAATGTCATTTTTAGGGTA
>JGI24713J26584_10002250_pt1 | contig 13456 bp, 11 predicted proteins | sample BioPla4DNA1_FD_26584 | JGI IMG/M metagenome (IMG submission 26584) | reverse complement strand
CTATTAGAATCTTTGGATTACATGAAATGGCCATGGCTATCATGACCCTTTGTCTCATTCCTCCAGAAAGTTGATGAGGATAATTATTTATCCTTACTTCTGGATTAGGTATATTTACAATTTTTAATAGCTCAATTGCTTCTTTTTTTGCCTCTGTTTTATTCATTCCCTTGTGTATCTGCAATGTTTCCATTATCTGTTTACCTACAGTCATGGTAGGGTTTAAAGAAGTCATAGGATCCTGAAAAATCATGCTAACATCTGCACCTCTAAAGGACTTTAGCCTTTTTCTATTCATTTTCACTATATCTTCTTTCCCATCAAATATTATTTGAGAACCTGGCTTTATTTCTGCTGGAGGCTCCTTCAATAATCTCATTATGGACTTTGCAGTAACCGTTTTACCACAGCCAGACTCTCCAACTATTGCCAGGGATTCACCTCTATGTAAGTCGAAGCTTACACCCCTTACAGCCTTTACTTCTCCTGCATAGGTATGGAATGAAATATTTAAATCTTTTACTTCAAGTATTTTCTCCATTTTTCCTTTCCTCCCTTATTCTCTTAATCTTGGGTCTAGTGCATCCCTTAGACCGTCACCTAAAAGGGTAAAAGATAGCATTGTTAAAGCAATCATCAAGCCTGGGAAAAATAATTGATATGGATAAAATATAAATTTTTGTTGTGCTGCTGATGCTAATGCACCCCAAGAAGTATTGGGAGGTTGTATTCCAAGTCCTATAAAGGATAAAAAGGATTCTGAAAATATATAATTAGGAATACTAAAGCTTATAGATACTATTAATACATTCAATACATTAGGTATTAAATGCCTTATGATTATTTTTGATGGCTTTACACCAAGTGTTTCAGCTGCCATTATGTATTCCTGAGATTTTATCTGTAGCATCTGCCCTCTAACCATACGGGCAGTACCACACCAGCCTGTTAAGGTTAGAGCAATTAACATAGATCCTAAACTTTTTGAGTCTGTTACTATTGAAACCAATATTACAACCAATAAGTAGGGAATACTATAAAGTATTTCCACTATCCTCATCATAATATTATCTACTTTACCCCCAAAGTAGGCTGCAATTCCACCATAAATGGTACCTACTATTGCAGATATAAGTGCTCCTGTAATACCTATTATTATAGACACCCTACCTGCCTGCCAAACTCTAGAAAATAAATCCCTTCCTAATTCATCAGTCCCAAACCAATGTTCACTACTTGGAGGCTGATTTAAACTTTTAGGGTCTACCTCTTCATACTCATATCCACTAATTATTGGTCCTATAATGGACATAATTACAATCAGGAATAATATAATTAAGGACAAGATAGCAACCTTATTTGTTTTTAATCTTCTCCAGGCATCCTGCCAATAGCTTATTTGTGGCCTTGCCATTTTTTCTGCTTCCTTAGAATCTATTTCAACTCTTCTAAATTTATCCTTTGGAATTGCTTCCATGGTTAAACCTCCCGTCTATTCATTGTCATTTGATACTCTTATTCTTGGGTCTACTATTCCATATAATATGTCTGTCACTAATTGAGCCACTACAAATATAGCTGCATAAAAAACGGTAGTTCCTATAATCATAGTATAGTCCCTATCATTAATGGAAGTTATGTAATAGGAACCTAGACCTGGAATTCCAAATATACGTTCTATTACAAAGGATCCCGTAAATATTCCGGCTATTTGTGGGCCTAGTATGGTAATAACTGGAAGTATAGCATTTCTAAGAATATGCTTTGTTATCAGACTAAAGGTACCAACACCTTTTGCTTGAGCTGTAAGTATATAGTCCTGGTTAATTACTTCCAATACGTTTGATCTCATATATCTTGCATAGGTAGCTATTGGACTGAAAGCTAGGGCAATAGTAGGAAGAATGGTGTGTTTCATATCTCCCCATCCTGTAGTTGGTAATAGTTGAAATTTAACTGTGAAAGTATATTGCAACAATGAAGCAATTATAAATGAAGGAACTGTCACTCCCAGAATTGCAATAAACATAACAAGATAGTCAGGCCACTTGTTTCTAAAAAGTGCAGCAATTATACCTAAAGTAATACCAATAACAATTCCTAATGATATGGCTTGTACCCCAACCCTTCCTGATACCTTGGAATTATTCAGTACCGTTTCAGTAACAGATCTGCCAGGGTATCTTAAGGATTCTCCCAGGTTTCCTTCCGTAAATACATTTTTCAAAAACTTTCCATATTGAACTATGACTGGCTGATCTAAACCATATTTTTTATAGTAATTTGCCTTTACCTGCTCTGGTAAGTTCTTAGCCATATGTGCCAATGGGTCTCCAGGTATGCTATGCATTAAAAAAAATGTAATAGTTGTTATAATAAACAAAGTTAATAGCATGTATATTATTCTTTTTACTATATATCTGCCCATTAATGCTATTCTCCTTCCTTAGATTTTAAGATAGTAGTTTGTCCACAGACAAACTACTATCTTCCCCTTCCTTATCTGCCTTGAGTAAATCCATATTTAAAGCCTTGTGTATTGAAATCTGTTACTCCAACATTATTTACGTATTTGTATCTGAATACATNAGTTTTTGCAAATACTACCGGAGCAACTGGAGATTCATCCATTAATATTTCCTCTGCTTCCTTATAGTATTCTAAACGTTTTCCATGGTCTAATTCCTGACCAGCTAATCTTATTAATTCATCATATCTTTCATTTTTCCATCCAGTTCTTATGGCTGTTGAGGTTGATTCTAATAAATTCATCATAGTTGATGGGTCATTGTAATCTGCTGTCCAAGCCATGTATCCTATTTGGAACTCTCCCTTGTTAACATTTGAATCGAATATTGGCCATTCTAATTGTTCAATTTTTACTTCAACTCCAAGATTCTTCTTGAAAACTTGTTGTATATATTCACCAAAGGTTCTAAACCACTGGTCTGTTCCTCCTAAGGAGAAGGTTACATCTAAATTTTCTGGATTTGTATCCATGCCTAGCTCTTCCAACCCTTTAATCAATAATTCCTTTGGATCTGGGTTTTGCTCCTTGATAGCTCTTAGTGGCTCGTCAACCTTTGCCCTATATTCGTCTTCACCAATTAACACACTTGGTGGTGTCCAGCCATATGCAGGAACATGTACTCCATTAAATATTACTTCTGCTATTTCTTCCCTGTCAATTGCAAGAGAAAATGCTTTCCTTACATTAGCATTTTGGAACAGTTCATCTTGTGTATTGAAAAATACATAGTTTACAGATGGTCTAACTACTTCAATATGATTTAGATTTTCATCCTCTGAAAATCTCTTTAACCAATCTGGATCGTTAACACTCGCCTGGTCTACAGAACGGTTTGCTAATGAATTATAAGCTGAATTCCTGTCTTCTATTATTTTGTAGCTTACTGTTTCCAGATTTACTGAATCTGCGTCCCAATAACTTGGATTCTTAGTTANAATTACTTCACTATTATGTATCCATTGTGAAACCACAAAGGGACCATTATATACCAGAGTATCAGGTTCTGTACCAAAAGTATCTCCATATTGTTCTACTATATCTTTTCTTTGTGCAAACATTACCCTTTGATAAGTTAATTGTTCAAAATATGGGGTTGGATATTCAAGGGTTATTTCTAAAGTATTTTCATCTAAAGCCTTAACTCCTAGTTCATCTACTGGCAGTTCTCCAGCAATTACCTTTTCGGCATTCTTTATAGGAGTTAATAAGAATGAGAAAGGTGATGCTGTATTTGGGTCTGCACTTCTTTTAATACCGTATTCATAATCCTGGGCGGTAACCTTTTCCCCATCTGACCAATAGTTTTCTCTTAATTTAAAAGTCCAAACTAAACCATCTTCACTTACTTCCCACTCTTCAGCACCGGCTGGTACTAATTTGGTATTTTGGTTCTCATCTTCCTCTAATCTTGTTAATGGTTCCATTACATTAACAAGTACACTATTTGAATACATGTCTGAACCTTTAGAAGGATCTAATGTACTTGGCTCAGCATCTAAAATAAAATTAAGATACTGTTCACTGTCTAAGCCATTTGATACTTGTCCTTCATCTACAGGTTCTCCTCCTGTTTCCTGGTCTTCTTTGCCACTACATCCTACTAACCCAGTTATTATTAGAGTTAGTACAAGAAACAGGGATAAAAATTTTTTATTCTTCATCGAAATCCCTCCTGTTTTTTGTATATATGTTGTAAAATAAATAGGGTGTAGTTAAATTTTTAACTACCCGCTTAATTATAGAATATTTTCTAACATCCTTCTAATTCCTTAAAATCTTCTTATTTTCCCTTAGTGCAATTATTTTCAGCAATTTATTAATATTAAGGCTAAAAATTAAGTTTTTCACCCTGATGGGATATTTTCCCTTAATATTTCCATTTTATCCGCATATATATATGAATTTCTTTGTATTTTCCCATTTATTTTAACTAATCTTTGTAAAGCTTGGATTTTTATGAATTTACTGTAATTTCTTAATTTTACAATATTGTTAGAAATTTAACTACCATCCTTTTACTTCTTTCATTTTTAAAAATATTATGTTATCATTATATAAATGTCCAATATAGTAAACAAATTTACAAGAATGAAAGGAGTTAATTAGGTGAATTACAAAATTGAATATAATAAGGCCATAGAATTTGTAGAAGCTATGTTTAAATATGCAATTAATAGGTACTATGAAGTAAACTGGAGAAGAAATATAATTGAGGAAAATCTACCTAAAAATATTTTGGATTTCGCTCCAAGCAAAAAAGTAAAGGAATGGCTCAAATATATAGATGATAATATATCTCCCATTTTTAGGAATGATTTAATATTTATATCTACTATTACTATAGATATGATAGATGTAGCCATTGAAATTATACTGGAAGAAGATTTAAAGGAACCTTTAATACTAATAGAGTATCTTAAATCCTTAGAAGCAAATGAATTAATCAGATTAATATTTAATAGATTTGATATAGACCTGCCCTTTAACAGTGATGATGTACTAATAAAAAATGCTTTAATGAACAGATATGATGAAGAAAGGGCCTTGAATTTTATACTAATTAAGAATCATCCAGAAGAATATAAGAACAAGGTTATAGAAGTATATGAAACCTTTTATCGCTTATATTATGAACCCTTTGAAGAAAAGGTCTACAAATTTATGGAAGAAAAATGCAGGAAACACAATGAATTATTTCAAAAAGATCCTATTGATTTTTTAAATACTATAGGCTTAGCCGACTATACTGAATTTATTACTAAAGAAAAGAAATTAAGGATGATTGAAAGCTTTTACATAGATCTGGGCCTTTTTCATTATTATGTTGATGACACTTTTGTAATCCTATTTGGCCATTCAATTGAGCACAAATTTAATCATAAGCTAAATCAAGAGCAGTGTATTAATTTATTTAAGGCTCTGTCTGATGAAACCAGGCTGGAGATTATTAGAATTACCAGTAAACGTCCCTGGTATAACAGGGAGTTGGCAGATTATTTCAATCTGTCAACTGCCACCTTATCATATCATTTAAACCTGTTATTAAATCTTGGAATACTAAATTTTGAACCAAGTATAAAAAATAGATACTATTATACTACAAATAAGAAAAATCTGAAAAAATTATTTGACCTGGCCTATAAAACAATAGTAGAACAATAAAAGTATCCATTAAAAAAGCTTGCAACTTATAGAAAGTTGCAAGCTTTTTTTTACATCTTTTCCTTCATTAAAACAAGATTAGTAAGTACTTTATTTACAGGCGTATCAATATTGTATTTTTCTCCTTCCCTTACTATGGCTCCACTTATATTCATTATTTCAGTCTTTCTTCCATTTAAAATGTCTGCCAGCATTGAAGAGATATTTTCTCCAGTATTTTTTGCAACTTCTTTAAAGTGCTCTACTGCATTAGGATAACCAAGCTTAATTCCCTTAGCTTCTGCAATTTTTACCCCTTCCTTTACAGCTTCTACTGCTATCCATTCAGTTTCAGGATAATCCAGTATCTGACCATTTTTTAAGCCAGTTAGGGCTGTTACTGCATTAATTCCTAAATTGACCAATAGTTTATCCCATATGACGCCCATTACATTATCAGATACTGTTACTGGGTCCAGTTTTGCTTCTTTAAATGTTTTAGCTATTAGGTTTATCCTATCCGTTATACTTCCATCTAGTTCGCCAATTACAGTATCCCCATGGCCAGCGTGTTTTACCTTACCTGGACCTAGCATACTACTACCATGGGAGGTTGTACCGGCAATAATCTGTTCTACAGGTACAACAGCAGAAATTTTTTCTATATTACCTAAACCATTTTGGAGGGTCAGCACAGTTGTGTTTTCTCCTATAATAGATTTGTTCTGCTGCACTGCAATATCTGTTATTGTAGATTTTACAAATACTATAGCCAAATCAACTACTCCAACTTCTTCAGCATTAGTAGTAGCTTTTATTCCCTTAATATATCTACTTCCATTGGGATCCTCAATATATAAGCCATGCTTATTTATATTGTCAACATGTTCCTTGTATACATCAATAAAGTACACTTCATTTCCTGCTTCTGCAAGAAAACCTCCATAAATACTACCCATTGACCCAGCACCAATAATTGCTATTTTCAAATACATCAGCCCCCTTGATTAACATAGGCAAGCATGCGGAAACACTTCATTACATCAGTAATTACTCAAATTCTTTAAATAGCTTTTCAAAGTCTTCAATTGAGTCTTTTATATGGTAAACATGTTGATCTTCTGGGAATCTTCCATTTCTAACATCATCTGCATATTCTTTAAATGCATTTATCACAACTTCAGCTATATTTGCATATTTCTTTACAAATTTTGGTGTAAAGGCTTGGAACATACCTAACATATCACCACAGATAATTAATTGACCATCACATGGTAAACCTGCACCAATTGAGTACACTGGAATGCTTAATTTTTTCCATATGAATTCTGTAACTTCAGGTGGTACTGCTTCTAATAGTAAGGCACGTGCTCCTGCTTCTTCAACAGCTATTGCATCCTTAATCAGTTCCCTTGCACTATCTACAGTTCTACCTTGAGCCTTAAAGCCTCCTAATTGGCCTGAACTTTGTGGGGTTAATCCAATATGGCCAAATACAGTGATTCCTGCATCAGATATAGCCTTTATTCTACTTGCTACACGTCTTCCACCTTCTAGTTTTATTGCATCAACATCTGCTTCTTTTAATAGTCTTACTGCATTTCTTACTGCATCTTCATCAGAAGTTTGGTAAGAACCAAAAGGCATGTCCCCTATTATATATGTATTTGGGGCTCCACGTCTTACTGCTTGACAATGGGATACACAATCATCCATTGTAACAGGTTCAGTGCCATTATAGCCTAAAACAACCATTCCTAATGAGTCCCCTACAAGTATCATATCAATACCTGCTTGTTCTGCAAAGGAAGCCATTGGAAAATCATAGGCTGTTACCCAGGTTGCTTTTTCTCCTTTTTCTTTCATCTTGTATAAATCTAATATACTTTTTTTCTTAGCCATTATTGTCCCTCCTGAATTTAATATTTGTATTTAACTACTAGTCTAGCTTTGGAAGATCTTCTTCCTTCATATGGAAGGCTTCATCATTTGCTGGATATGAACCACTCTTAATATCAGCATTCCAAGCATTAAATGCATCTACTATTACTTGCTTTAATTGAGCATATTGTCTTACAAATTTTGGTTTGAAATCACTAAATATTCCAAGCATATCGTAAGCATTTAAGTTAAATCCTACTGCAGAAGGACCTGAACCTGTACTTATTACAGGAATGCTTACAGATTTATCAATTAGCTCATTTAATTCTGCAGGTACTAATTCTACAAGTACACAGAAGGCTCCGGCTTCTTCAGCCGCTATAGCTTCCTTAACCAATCTTTCTGCAGTTTCTTTATTTTTACCTTGTAATTTGAAACCTCCTAAAGCTGCTGCAGTTTGTGGAGTTAAGCCAATATGTGCCATAACAGGAATACCTACTTCTGTTACTGCCTTTATCTTGTCCATTATGCCAAGGCCGCCTTCCATTTTTACACAGTCAGCACCTAATTTCATTAATTTTCCAGCATTTCTAATAGCCTCTTCCTTGCTAGCCTGATAGGACATAAAGGACATATCAGCAACTATGAAGGTATTTGGAGCGCCTCTTCTTACGCATTTTAAGTGGTATTCCATATCTTCAATATTTACATGGGTTGTACCATCTAATCCTTGAACAATCATTCCNAGGGAGTCCCCTACAAGNATCATTTCACAATCAGATTCATCTACTAATTTTGCCATTTGGTAGTCATATACAGTTACCATACCAATCTTATCTTTGCTATTTTTCCTATTCAAAATTTCTTGAATTGTTAGTTTTTTCTTTGCCATCTTATTCACTCTCCCTTTAATTATTTTAATACTGCTCCATTCATTGCAGAGCTTACTAGTCTAGAATATCTATCTAAATAGCTGCCTTTTTGTACGGTAGATTTAGGTGGTTGCCATTTTTCCCTTCTNTCTTTAAGTACTTCCTCGTCTACTTCCAATGTTAGTTCCCCTTTATCTAAATCCAGGCTTATAATATCTCCATCTTCAATTAATGCAATTGGTCCACCTTCGGCTGCTTCTGGTGAAACATGGCCTATGGCTGCTCCACGAGTAGCTCCTGAAAATCTACCATCAGTAATAAGTGCTACTTTTTCACCTAATCCCATACCTATGATTGCAGATGTAGCAGTNAACATTTCCCTCATGCCTGGGCCACCCTTTGGACCTTCATATCTTATAACTACAACATCTCCTTCTTTTATTTCTCCATTGTATATGGCCTTTACTGCTTCTTCTTCCCTATNGAATACTCTAGCTGGTCCTCTGTGTTTAAACATACTTGGTGCTACCCCTGCTTTTTTGCATACTGATCCATCTGGTGCCAAATTACCATATAATAAGGATATACCTCCTGTTTTTGAATAGGCTGTATCTAGGTCTCTTATTACTTCCCTATCCAGTACTTGAGCATCTTTGATGTTTTCAAATACTGTATTTGCAGTAACTGTTAAATTGTCCTTCAGTAGGTTTAGNNCTTTTAATTCCTTCATTAGAGCTGCAATTCCACCTGCCCTGTTTAGATCCTCTGGGAAATGGTCTCCGGCTGGCTTTAATTTTACTAAGTGAGGTGTTTTTAAGTTNACTTCCTTAACCATTTCCATATCAAATTCTATGCCTGCTTCATGGGCAATGGCAGGTAAGTGAAGTAATGTATTAGATGAGCCTCCTATGGCCATATCTACTACCAAGNCATTGTATAGGGAATTTTCAGTTATAATATCCCTAGGCTTAATATCCTTCTTAAATAACTCAACTATTTTCTTTCCTGTTTCCTTGGCAAGGGCCAGTCTTTTGCCGGTTACTGCAGGTATNGTACTTCCTGGTAAGGCCATGCCTAAGGCTTCAGTTAGGAAGTTCATAGTATTTGCAGTTCCTAATATGTTGCAGGCACCACATCCAGGTAGGGCACATTGTTCAAATTCAGATAGCTCTTCTCTAGTCATTAAACCTCTTTGAACTTCTCCTTGTGCTTCAATTAAATCTGTGTAACCCTTCCTTTCCCCACCAAAACATCCTGCCAACATAGGTCCTCCACTGATCATTATGGCTGGTATATTTAATCTTACTGCAGCCATAAGCATACCTGGAGTTACCTTGTCACATTGGGTTATTAGTACCATTGCATCATATGCATGGGCATTCATCATACATTCAACAGAGTCTGCAATTAGTTCCCTACTTGCAAGAGGATAGTGCATTCCATAATGTCCTTGGGCTATACCATCGCATATGGCTATTGTAGGAAACTCTACAGGTGTACCTCCTGCTTCTATNACTCCTTCCCTTACCGCCTTTGCTATAGTATCTAAGTGGACATGTCCTGGCATTGCTTCATTTTGTGTATTAACTATTGCTATCAAAGGCTTGTCCAAATCCTCTGGTAAGAATCCCATTGAATAATACAAAGCTCTGTGTGTTGCTCTTTCTAGTCCTTTAGTTGATATATGGCTTCTAATTTTAATCACTCCCCTTCTGTTAATTTCACTAGTTTATATATTTAGTAAATTAATTATAATAATCCCATTAATCTTGGTAAGAATAAAATTATTTCATTAATATAAGTCATTGCAAACATTACTACTAACTCAACTATTAAATAGGGCATTATATCCTTAACAATAGAACCTATACTGGTCTTTGCTATTCCACTTGCAACAAACATATTTACTCCCATAGGCGGTGTAATCATACCAATAGAAGTGTTAACTACCATAATAATTCCTAAAGCTACCGGATCTATTCCTAATTCTAATGCTAAAGGATATAGCATTGGTGTCATAAGCATTATTATTGACTGAGTCTCTAGGAAGCATCCCAGGAATAANAANACNANGTTAATTAAGAGTAATATAATTATTTTACTACTAAAGGCACCTAATACTGTTTCTGCTACCTTTATTGGAACCTGTTCACTGGTCATTACCCATGAAAATGGTGATGATAAAGCCAGTGTTATCAGAACAACTGCTGAGCTTATTGCTGATTTTGTAAATATTTCAGGCAAATCCTTCCATGTAAGCTGCTTATATATAAATATGGAAACTATTATTGCATATACTACTGACACTGCTGCTGCCTCTGTAGGAGTAAATACTCCACCATAAATTCCTCCTAGTATAATAACTGGCATAAGTAAAGCCCATATAGCATCAATAAAAGCTTTCCCTAGTTTACTAAAACTAAATTCTTCCTGTTCCTGTTTTTCATAATTTGGGCATTTAATAAAGCTTACAATAATAAGGGATAGGGCTAATAGTAGTCCTGGAACTATTCCTGCAATAAACATAGTTCCAATGGAAGCTCCAGTTATAACTGCATAGGTTACCATTGAGATACTAGGTGGTATTATTACCCCTAAGGTACCAGATGCAGCTGCAATTGCTCCTGCCTTAGAACTTGGATATCCGGACTTTTCCATTTCAGGTATCATAATTCCCCCTATGGCAGCTACTGTTGCAGGGTTAGAACCTGATATTGCACCAAAGAAGGCAGATGATACTGTTGTAATAACAGATAAGGCTGCTGGTATTCTGCCTAGTAACATCTTCATAAACTTTATAAGCTTTTCGGAAATACCGCCCTTTACCATCAAATCACCNGATAGTATAAAAAAGGGTACAGCCATAAGGGTAAAGTTATCCAGTGAAGTAAACATTCTTTGTACTACAACCACAGCTGAAGTCCCTTCAGCTCCAAACAACAATGCTACAAGAACTGCCAGACCTAACGACATTGCTATGGGCACATTTAACAGTAGCATTATTGCTAATACTCCAAACATTATCCCAGCCATCTTTTTCCCTCCAAATTTTATATCTTCTTCTGTTTCTTAAAACTACTGTTCTTCTTTTAGCCTTTCATAGGAAAAGCGTAAATTATGAACTGCTAGCAGGATAAAACCAATGGGTAAAGCAAGATAGATCAACCATATAGGGATTCTCAATGCTGGACTAAGCTGTCCCATTGCTTGTATAGAACCAACTAAATCTAATGAAAGATATACTACTATCCCACTAAATACTGTAATAAGTAAGGCCCTTAATATAAAAAGGGGTTTATGTGTAGATTTAGGAAGTGCCTTTACTAAATTATCAACTGTAAAATGTTGATTGTTTTTCCCCGCAGATCCTGCTCCTATAAGAACAATCCATATCATAAGATATCTTGCCAGCTCCTCTAGCCAGGGTATAACAGCGAGCTTTGTAAATCTTAAAAAGGTTGACAAGAATATAACAGCTACCATAAGTCCTATGAGGAGGGCTAAAAACTTGCCCTCGAATTTGTCCAGGAAATCAAAAAATTTTTTCATTTATATCTCTTTAACCTCCTTTATTTGGTCTTCTTTTGTGGAGTTAAAGCATATACTATTGGTTTCCAAGTAAAGCTTTTAGATGTTCTTGATTTATTTCATTTTCAAATCTATCATATACTGGTTTTAATGCTTCAATCCATTCATCCTTATTAACTTCTGTAACTTCAACACCATTGTCTATTAATACCTGAATTAATTCTTTATCAAGCTCTTGACTATATTCTCTCTCCCACTGTCTTGCTTCTTCTTCAGCTTTTAGAATTGCTTCTTTTATATCTTCAGGATAGCTATCAAATAAATTTTTATTTAGTATGAAAATTGCTGGTGAATAGAAATGGCCAGTTAATGATATGTATTTTTGGCCTGCTTCCCATAGCTTATTTGTTTCAATTATCATTAATGGGTTTTCTTGACCATCTATAGTTCCTTGTTGTAAAGCAGTAAATACTTCTCCCCATGCCATTGGAGTTGGTATGGAACCTAGTTCTTCAAAGGATGCTATGTGAATTGGGCTTTCCATTGTTCTAATTTTTAATCCCTTTACATCTTCAGGTTTTTCTATAGGACGTGTATTATTTGTTACATGTCTAAAACCGTTTTCCCAGAATCCAAGAGCTTTAATGCCTATTGGTTCAAGAGATGCTAAAATTTCTTGTCCATATTCTCCATCCATGAATTCATATGCTGCTTCTATATCAGTTATAACAAAGGGTAGGTCAAATAGTAGAAAATCTTGAGAAAAAGTTGATAATGGTGCACTTGAAATTAATGCTCCTTCAACTGTTCCTACAGATACTCCTTCAATTAGGTCCCTTTCATTACCTAACTGGCTGCTTGGATAAAGTCTTACTTCTACTCTTCCATCTGTATACTCTGCTACCTTTTCTTTGAACTGTTCTAATCCCTTAATATAGTGGCCATCTGGCTCTGTAGTTGTACCAATTCTTATAACATATTTTTCATCACCATTTCCAGAAGCTTTTTTATCTCCACCACTACAAGCAGTTAATGAAAATAACATAATTGCTGCTAATAAAATAGAGATAATTTTTTTCATCTTTATAACCTCCTGATTTTTTATTATTTGCAAATTTTCAGATGAATTTAATTTTGTTTAAGTTTAGCCCCTAATATCCCTCCTTTACAAAATAGTTGTAATTTAGATATTTTATTTTTAAAAAAATCTTGCAATTTAATAAAAAAATATATAATATCTTAGTAATATCTTTTTGTTAAGGAAACCATTTTCCTAGGACATTGTACATTTTATATATTACATTATACCTATGATGTTAAACATCTGATGTTTTATCACAGGACCATAATATCATAATGCTTTTTATATGTCAATTAATTTTCACAAAAGAAAAACTGGTTTCTGAAAACTTTTATAGCAAATGATGCAATTCTCCAATAAAAAAACAAAAAATAAAGTGTTACAATTTCTTAACATATATATATGCTAGAAATTGTAACACTT
>JGI24713J26584_10002242_pt1 | contig 13478 bp, 10 predicted proteins | sample BioPla4DNA1_FD_26584 | JGI IMG/M metagenome (IMG submission 26584) | reverse complement strand
TTACATTCATTTTTATATTTGTGTTCATCGGTTTGGTTGTTTTTCGACAATAGGTTTAAGAAATTTTATTTAGAACCGATACTTTTTGTGGGATAATCATACACTAAATTTAAAAACTGTTAGGAAGAAGTAGGAGGATTAATATGATTCTGATAGAGGCAGAAGCTCCATGCAAGGTTTGAGGATACTGCATGGAGCATAGGCCGTTTACAGGCTGTTATCCTCAGGCTTTGCACACTTGATAAGATAAAAATCAATACCAAAGGAGCAAAGCCAAAATGAAAAATAGAATATTTGAGTTAAAAGATTTTTATGTTTTATGGAGTACACAAGGCTTATCACGACTTGGCAGCACAATGATGAATTTTGCGTTGACACTTTGGTTATACCAGGAAACCGGGTCAGCATTGCAAACAGCACTTTTGACTATTTGTTCCTACACACCATATGTTCTGACAAGTATCTTTGCCGGAGCGCTGTCCGACAAATGGGACAAGAAGAAGACTATGCTGGTCTGTGATACATTTGCAGCCTGCTGTACGATAATAGTGTTTCTTCTTCTGAAAACAGGTTTGCTCTGCGCATGGCATTTATATCTGCTGAATGCAGTGAACGGCCTGATGAACACGGTGCAGAGTCCGGCAAGTGATGTTGCTGTAACACTGATAACGCCCAAAAAGCATTACCAAAGNACGAGCGGTATGCGATCTTTTTCCGGATCACTGATTACCATCCTGCATCCGGTGTTAGCTACATCCCTTTATACCCTTGGTGGTATAGATATTGTTATAGCAGTAGATTTAGGCACTTTTTTTATTGCGTTTTTTGGATTGCTGCTGTTTGTGCAGATCCCGCATGCACAAGCATCTGATGCAAGGGAAAATGAAACGTTATTTGCATCAGTAAAGGCCGGCCTTAAATGCTTAAACCAAAACAGAATGGTACTGATGCTGATCTTGTTTCTGGCTGGAGTCAATCTGGTTGCATCTGCTTTTGATGCAGTTCTTCCGGCGTTTATACTGCCAAGAGAGAATAGCGGAGAACCAGTCCTGGGAATTGTTACTTCTTTTGCCGGAATAGCTATGCTTGCCGGCAGTTTGATAGCATCTGTTATGCCGACACCTAAAGACCGGGTACGTCTCATCGTAAGAACAATGCTGTTCTCGCTGACAACAGATAATTTCCTGATGTCTTTGACAAGAACACCGGTTACATGGTGTATTGCACAGATACTAGGATATTTACCTGTCCCATTGATGAGTACCAGCCTGGATGTTATTGTGAGATCGACGATACCGGCTGAGATGCAAGGAAGAGTCTATGCCTGCAGAAACACGCTGCAGTTCTTCACGATACCCATTGGACATTTCTTTGGCGGCTGGATGGTAGATATAATCTGTGAACCATTCATGGAGCGTGTTTCTACGGATAGCATAATGGTAACCATGTTTGGCTTGGGAAAGGGATCCGGAGCAGGCATGATGATATTTATCCTTGGAATTCTGGGGATGATTTTATGCCTGGCTTTCGGGAGAGTTCTCAGGAAATATAAATACCAGGAGTTGGTTTGAAAGTTATTTGGCTAATCTACTTATTTCATGATTGTAACTACATGTAAACAGTAATTGGATGTTATACAAAACCACCTGCCGGAGATAAATCCTGCAGGTGGTTTTTGTTTTGAGTTGAATTTATAATATACCTTAAAAAGTGGATTGGCTGAATCCCTTAACTATTTGTCCCAAAGATATCACATGCCAATTCATGCCGCTTTAAGCGGCATTTTTTATTTCCAAGGGACACTTTTGGATACACGGAATACAATGATTAATAAAGATATAATTATCGAGATACATGGACAAAGGGGGAGTGGATGTGGATAGAAGATATCCTGGATACTATTTGAGTGGAATGCCTAACGGATATGGAAGTTTTCCAATGAGAAAATCCTTTGAACTGGCCGAAGCCTATATACCTTTCCAATGGTATACCACCAGCCTTTCACCGATGGAAGCCCTCCAGGCCGGGACCATGTTTCCAGAGCTGGTAAGGCCGTATGAAAAAAAGGAATGTGAAGGAGGGAAAGCCAGATGAACCATACCCGGACAGATAATGCAGGGAAAGAACTGCTGGATCAGATAAGGGCAATTGAATTTATGACCGTGGATCTAAACCTTTACCTGGATACGCATCCCAATGATTGCAGGGCGATGAATGAGTACAACTGCTATGTGCGACAGCTGCAGGCCTTGAAGAGGGAATATGAAATGCAGTATGGGCCGCTGGCCAATTTTGGCAATGCAATGAGTACATGTCCATGGAGATGGATCGAGGAACCCTGGCCATGGGAAGAAGGAATTTAAAGGAGGGATGAGAATATGTGGATTTATGAAAAGAAATTGGAGTATCCGGTAAGGATAAAGAATCCAAATCCTAAGATGGCAAAATACATTATTACACAATATGGGGGACCGGATGGCGAATTGGCAGCCTCGCTCAGGTACTTATCCCAAAGATACCACATGCCAATTCCCGAAGCTAAGGCGGTACTCAATGATATAGGTACAGAAGAATAGGTACCGCGATGATGTCGGATTATTTCTCCGGCAGGTTTGGATATATGATAAGCTCGAAATCATCGGGTTTGCTATGCCATCTTCCACTTACGGTTTTGATATATACCGCCTTCTTTATGAGCTCCTTTAATACCTTATTTTTATCCGAAGGATTTTCAATCATATAGTACAAATCTACAATGTTTTCAACTCTGCTTTTCGGTATCTTTTTGGGTGCTTCATCATTGATTATCCTATCTATCTGGCTCTTTAATTCATTTTTATATCTTTCGGCATTATCAATTCTTTGGTTTATAACCTTCCTGCGCTCCAGGAATTCTTCCGTAGAGTATATTCCCTGTTCAAGCAGGTCGTGTAAGCGGTTGGATTGACTATACAGGTTTTCCAGTTCTTTATCAATTTTGTTTATAGAATTCTTTATGATACTTAGCTCGGTAGATCTTGAGTTATCCTTCAAATAATCATTTTCATTTAGTTCAAGCTGATAATTTTTCAACCATAATTTCAGTACCTGCATCAATCTGTCTTCCACTAAATACAGGGGTGAACTTACATTAATGCATGATGGATGCTGGCATATAAGGTAGGAAGGATGACCGTTTTTGTAAGGTCTTCGCGACATTTTCCTTCCGCATATGCCGCAGATGATCAATCCGGCCAGCGGGTTTTTGATTTCATACCTGCGCGGAACAGGGAGGCCGGAATTATTTGAAAGACGTTTTTGTGCTTGTTCATAGGTATCCTCGTTAATAATGGGTTCATGCAGGCCGTCTGTCAGAATCCAGTCTTTTTCGTCGGCCCTGGGGCGTTGCTGCACAAAGTTTCCTTTTATCATTCGTTTGACATGAGGCCTGTAATTCCACCGTATTTTTCCTATGTAAACAGGATTTCGCAGTATATCTTTAACAGTGCTGTTTGACCAATTGCCGCCTTTGGCTGTTGGAATATCCATTTCATTGAGTTTTCGCACTATTTCAGATATTCCTGCTCCATTTATGTACCAGGAAAACATAAGTTTTACAACATCGGCCTGCTCGGGATCGGGAACCAGGGTGTATCCTTTATTATTCTCCAGTTTTTTTCTTATATAGCCATATGGAGGTATGGAGCCTAAGTATTTTCCTTCTTTTACCGATTGAATCCTGCCGCGCTGCAGACGCCTGTTTATAAGCTTGTATTCTCTTCTGGACATAAATAGGCCAAACTCAAAATACTCTTCGTCAAATTCATTTTGGGGATCATATACCTTCATAGGGGTTATGATTTTTGTGTTTGAGTATTTGAATGTTTGAGCCACTATTCCCTGATCAACAGTATCGCCCCTGGCCAGCCGTTCAACTTCTATAACCAGGACACCTTTCCATTTTTCTTGTTCCACATCGTTGAGGAGCTTCTGCATAACCGGTCTGGAAGATATAGTTTCACCGGATTCTACTTCCCTGTATATTTTTTCTATAGTTATGTTCATTTTTTCGGCCAGTTCCAATAGTATTTTTTCGTGCCTTATAAGGGTTTCTTCCTCACCTTTGTTCTCGGCTTCTATGTCAGCTCTGCTTTTTCGTAGGTACATACAGTAAGGCACAGGCAACAACCCCCACGGTTTTATATTATACTTGGAAGCAATAGGATTCATAGGATATGCCATCAGTTGTAGATGACAATCGGCAAAAAGTCTGCGTTACTCATGATTCTGTTTATTTTTATGATTGAAAACCTGTCTATTATTCACTGCCGGTTTTTGCTTTTTATTATGAGTTTTTTTGCATGCTGTAATTTGCCTGCTTATTGATAGCCATTTGCGCCAAAAGGATGACAGAGTGAAAATATGGAAACGGAAAAAGACAACATTATATGCATTGCTGTAGAAATACATTTTCTGCAAATAGCTGACAATACAGATGAAAACCAAAGAAGTTCCGTTTTCCAGGTTAGGTTAAAGAAAATATTTTAAACAAGAGCAAATGAAAATAACTGGAAATAATTAATGAATTATATAGACAATTGTATAATTTTATAATATAATTGCATGTAATGGATAATATAAGTGGATTATAGAATATATTGCCGGCTGATATCATAAATTCATTTCAAAAAGTATATGAAGCTGTCCATTTTCACTTGTATTATAAAAATCGATATGGGGTTTGTTCTTTATCCCATTTACAAAATCAAACTAAAGATAAATTAAATGTGAGGGGAATTATAGATGAGCATGAAAATGCTGTCGTTATCTGAGTATTTCAGGCAAAATAGAAGCAGAAGAGTAGACGCGTTTTTCTCTGTCTGCTTTTTAATTTGTAATTATATAGAAGAGCAGCATAAAAAAGGGCATATAACAAGAAAATTCAACCCTGATGTTATATATATTGATTTTGAAAATAATAAGATAAGCATAATAGATAAAACAAGCGGCATTAATGATTTCCTTCCCTATATTTCTCCTGAACAGACAGGAAGGCTTAACAGACAGGTTGATATTAGGAGCCAGTTGTATTCTCTCGGAGCGATTTTTTATACCCTGCTTGTCGGGAAGCCTCCCTTTTATGCAAGGGACCTCCTTGGATGGTGTTATGCGCATATTTCAGTGCAACCGGAACCTCCTGAAAGCTTGAATGCTGAAGTACCCCCGGTACTATCTGATATTATAATGAAGCTATTGGCCAAATCCCCTGATGACAGATATCAGAGCGTTGTTGGATTACGGGCTGATCTGCAAAAGTGTTACCGGCAGTGGCAGGAAAAAAGGTTAAATGAATCCTTCACCCTTGGAAAGGCAGATATACGTAAACATTTACGTTTTCACAACGGGTTAATGGGACGGGAGAAAGAAATAGAATTATTAAAGAATGCTTTGAATAATGTTTGTCAAGGTAATATAGAAACTGTGTTTATTTCCGGATATCCTGGTGTAGGGAAAACATCTCTGGTTAATGAGCTGGAAAACCATGTTGTCAGTATTAGCGGACAGTTTGTCCGAGGCNGTTATGAACAGTTTCAGCGGGATATTCCCTACTTNGGGATAATCAGGATAATCCGGGATCTGATACGGCAGATCTTGTCCAAAAGACAGGATGAGATAGCCAACTGGAAGGACAGAATCAATAAAGTTTTAGGCATTAATGGGGGTGTTATCGCGGAGGTTATTCCGGAAATAAGAATGATTACCGGAGAGTTTCCGCCTGTTCAGGCTCTGCCTNCCAAAGAAACGGATAATCGATTTCTATTGGTTTTTAAAAGTTTCCTTCAATTATTCATACAGGGGACAAAATACCCGTTGGTTATTTTTCTGGATGACTTACAGTGGATTGATCCGGCTTCTCTAAAGCTGATAAAAGCCTTTACTGATGATGGCATTGATGGCAGCCTGCTGTTTATTGGAGCATATAGAACAAATGAAGTGGATGAAAAACATCCGGTTTATGAAATAATCCGGTCCTTTGAAGATGCCCGGATACCCGTAAGACATATTACGCTTGATACTCTTAGCCTTGACACAACAAGGGAATTGGTATTCGATATTCTTCAGTGTGAAAATGACAGTATAGATCTGTTGGCAAAGAATATCTTTCAAAAATCGGCTGGAAATCCGTTATATATTAAACAAATCATACAAAATCTATATGAAGATGGTAATCTGTACTTTTCTTCAAAAGAGCTGCGCTGGAAATGTATAGATTATGAACTGCTGAACATTGAAGTAAAAGAAAGCGTTGTCGATTATGTAATCAACAGGATTAAGAAACTGCCTGCAGATACAATTGACTTGTTGAAATTTGCTTCATGTGCGGGGAAGAGTTTTTATACGAATGATTTATTGAACGCATTGAATCAATCCGCCGACTGGATAAAACAATCAATAAAACCGGCTGTCGATGCTGGTATTATTATTAAAAAACACCAGATTGACATTACAGAAAATTATCCGGAGTATTCAAACAATCAGTATACAAAAGGGGATCTGTCAGTTTGCTATGAATTCCTGCATGACCGGGTCAGGGAAGCGGCTTATTCGTTATTGTCAGACGAAGAGAGGAAAGAGGCACACTATAAAGCAGGAAAAGCAATTCTTGAGAAGACTGATTTAATGTCGCGAACAGAGGAATTTTTTGCAGCGGTGGATCATTTAAATTTAAGTATTGATATGATAAAAAGTGAGGAAGAACGTATTAAACTGAGTGAAATCAATTTGATGGCTGCCAAAAAAGCAAAGCAATCCAGTGCTTTATCTGCTTCGATGAAATATTTGAAGGCAGGTATGGAACTGCTGCCTGAAGGCAGCTGGAAACGGTTTTATAATTTAGCATTTCAAATATACCTTGAGTACTACTGGTGCGTGTTTTCACTTAAGGGTTTTCCTGCTGCTGAACCGGTATTCCGGCTGCTTATGGAAAGAGCAAAGAATACCTTGGACAGGACCGAAATATATTATAGGAAAACGGTATTGTGTACGGGATACTACAAACCCGAAGAGGCTATTTTGGCCGGTTTGGAGGCATTAAAGCATTTAGGCCTGAGTATTCCGGTAAAACCTGGTAAGAACTATCTGTTGAAGGAGATAATGTCAATAAAATTAAAGCTTGCGGCTAAAAATGTTGAGTCATTATTGGATTTGCCCAAAATGACTAACCAGCGCGCAAAGAAAATTATTAGTTTGCTTGCCAACCTGACACCCCCTGCCAGCTTAATTAACCCACAGTTGTTTAGCTATATACTTTTAAAAATGACCAGCATATCTTTAGAGTATGGAAATACAGATTATTCAGCCTTTGCATATGCCTGTTATGGTATTGTTTGCGTCAGCATTTTTGGAGAATATGAAACGGCTGCCAGATTGAAGGAGGTGGCCTTGAAACTGGCTCAGGACAGCAGTGATTACATTGCAAAAACCAAAGTTTATTATACGATTGCCGTGTATCTTAACCACTGGAATGACCATTTAACTAAAAATCTTGATTATGGTGAAAAGGCTNATTATTATGCTTCACAGGTCGGAGATTGGATGATGGAAGGGGTAATTCAAACTGAAATGGTTCAGATAAAATGTATGTTAGGTGAATCGATTGAAGAAATTTACCGGCAGTATGAAACGGCCCTTTCAAACATTAAGTATGGCATGCCTGATTCGCTTAACCTTTTACATACAATCAACCAGTTTATTAAGTGCCTTAAAGGGGAAACCAATAATACTTATACTTTCAGTGATGAAAACTATGATGAAAACACTGTTGCGGAAAAAATGCTGGCGACAGGAAAGGGTTTTATTGTCCACCACTACTACCTTATGAAAATACAGACATACTATTTGCACGGGCGTCCCATGGAAGCCTTTGATATAGTGCTGAAGCAGCAGGATAAATTTGATTCAGTTTTAGGAAAGATGCTATATGCTGAAAATATATTCTGGGCATGTATTGTTTCCCTGGCTGTTTATAATACTCTTGATAATGAGAAAAAGAAGAAAGCCAGGAAAATAATAAATAAGAACATGCGATTGCTGAAAAAATGGGGGGAGGTATGCGAAGATAATTTTCTTCACAAGTATTACCTTGTTCTTGCCGAAAAAAACCGTTTAAAACAAAATGTACGTGAGGCCATGAGTTTATATGAAAAGGCAGCTAAGCTTGTAGAAGAAAGTTTTTTTACACTTGATATGGCTGTCATTTACGAACTGACCGCACGATTCTATTCAGAAACCGGTTTTTACAGCAATGCGCAGACTCACATGGTTAGGGCTTACAGGGCATACCTGAAATTTGGCGCTATGGTAAAGGCAAACCTTCTATACGAGGAATTTCCTGATATGGTACACGGGACATATATATATACTGCTGCCGGTGAACAAAACAAATCAGTTGATTATGCTGCAGCTGATGGAGAGGATATAACGCAGACTCAGGAAATAGAACACGAAATATCCCGCGGCATGGATTTTCTGTCACTTAGCAAGGCTATGGACAGCTATGCCAAAAATACAGATGTAGAAAGTACCGTTGCTGATTTAGTTAATGTTATTATCGAAAACTCAGGAGCCCAAAAAGCTTGTTTAATAATATTAGAGGATCAGGCGTCAGGTATGTTGATTTGCGGTCAAAAGGGACAGGAAGCTTTAGTCTATGAGCAGGTTAAGATTAATAATGAAGAAAGCAGATGGTTTTCCAGGATGGCTGTGTCATATGTTGTGAATTCAGGTGAGCTTTTAGTTATCAATGATGGAGTACGGGATGTAGTTTTCAATAAAGATTCATATATTCAAAAAAACAATGTGAGGTCCGTCTTGTGCCTGCCTGTATTAATACAGCATAAACTCTCCGGAGTGCTTTATATTGAAAACAATCTGGCCCCATACGGATTTTCCCATAATCTGGCTGAAATACTTGAAAAACTTGTTGTACAGGTTATTAATGCAGTCAGGACTTATAGGATGCTGCAAAGGGAAAATGGCAAATCTGCTCAAATGAGCCAGCTTATAGAACTGCTGACTGAAAAAGAAGCAAAAATATTGAGATATATGGGGCAGGGCCTTTCGAATATGGAAATTGCAAAAAAATTGTATATTTCAGAAGGCACTGTAAAATGGCATACCAACCATATTTACAAAAAGCTAAGAGTTAAGAACAGGGCGCAAGCTGTACTAAAGGCGAAGGAGATAGAAATGGTGCAGGAAAACGAGCAATGATAAATGTACATATACAAAACCGGGTTACCCCCCGGTTTTTGTGTTTATAATACATAAAATGGCAAGAAGTTACGAATTTCAACAAAACCAACTTTCGTTGGCTTGTTTTGAAGTATCCATATGCTAANATGTATTATATATAGTTATCAATTGGTATAACNGCTTACAACGGGTAATGAACGGGGTTAGTACAGGTGAGGGTGTTGATATTTAAATGAGACGTGAGTATGCTGCCACGATTAGGAAAGGCAGTACGTATTTTGGAAGTGTTGCGTTCTTCAAGCATATAATATACATATGCTTAATAGCTGTTATACTTACCGGCCTATATGGGATATATCTATTACTGGATAATATATTGTTTGATCACATAAGAGATTTTATTGATTCTACAAAAGGCATTTTTCAACATCAGACATACCAGGAAGATAAACCTGGCACACAGATTGATCTTAATATTGAGAATAGAAACCATGGTTCATATGAGGAAACAGTCAATTCTGTCCAAACAAACCCTGTCAATGAACAAAAAAGTTCATGGAATGGGAAAACAGATACATGGAACGGAAATGCTGATTCATGGAATGGAGAAACAGCCAAATGGAATGGCTTGGAGAAACTTGGCAAGGATGGCATCAATAACGATGCAGAAGAAGATTATTTGCCGGAAAAAACTAATTCAGCCATTGATTATCAACAGAAGTATCCCGAGTTATATAGCAAACCTTCCAATGGCTTTGTACACAGAGAAAAGGTCGCTTATTTGACTTTCGACGATGGCCCGTCTTCCAGAACGCTGGAGGTTCTAAAAATATTGAAAGAATATGATATAAAAGCTACGTTTTTTGTAGTCACGAGCAATACCAATATTTCTTTATTAGAAAAAATTGCGGAAGAAGGGCATACAATCGGTATACATACCAACTCACACGTTTATAAGGAAATATACAGTTCAGTTGAGGCATTTTTGGATGATTTTAATACCGCATATCAAGTAGTACTTAAAGAGACCGGAATAAAGCCCGAAATCTTTCGCTTTCCTGGCGGCAGTTTAAATGCGCATAATATGGGTACTTACCAGGAGATAATCTCTGAAATGCTCAGACGCGGCTTTATATATTATGATTGGAATATATCCACCAATGATTCAGATCCTAAGCTGAAAGCAAAGGATATGGTTAAGATTATTAAAGACTCGGTAAAAGGGCAGGACAAACTGGTAGTTTTGTGTCATGACAGCCATCACAAGTATGAAACTGTTAAAGCTTTGCCGGAGATAATTGAATTCTTGCAAAGCCAGGGATATTCATTTGATAAGCTTGACAATACTGTTGAGCCTGTTGTATTCACATACAGGTAAATAAAAAGGAGGTAAAAATATGGAAGAGAAAACATATAAAACTGTGTTTGAGAACTTTAAACAGGCAGCAAAAGAGGTTTTTCAAACAAAAGATGGCCATAACGAAGAATATGAAATGAATGATAAAATGGGCAGCAGTGCCAGTGAGCGTACTGATGAAATGGTAAAGAAGGACGAAGGACGAAAGGAAACAAATTTAAAGGNAATATCAGATGATGCTGCAGCAAAACCACAAAAACAGAAAGGTTCATATNTTAAGAGACTGCAAGAAACGAAATCCGATAAAGAGGCTGATACTGGATTTATAAGTTCAACTACAAAAATTCAAGGAGATATAATAACTGAGTCAAATCTTATGTTTGCAGGTGAAATAAAAGGAAATATAGAGAGTAAAAACAGCGTTGTAGTTTCCGGGAATGTGAGCGGAAATATTACCTGTAAGGACGTTGAAATAAATGAAGCCGTCATCGAAGGCAGTATTACCGTGCAAGAATCTGTAAAAGTGATGAAAGGAAGCAGAATAAAAGGAGATATAACTGCTTACAGTGCTGTAATAAACGGGGATGTCGAAGGCAATGTAACGGTGAAAAAAGATGTAAAAATATACAAAAATGCCTGTGTAATCGGGGATATATCTGCCGGCACCATGCATGTTGATGACGGTGCAGTAATTAAAGGCACTGTAAGTATTCTGGTGAACAGCGAAGAAGATAATGAAGATTGACAAGAGTTAGTACTTATATAATTCTTAAATGTATTAATACGGACAGGTCATGGCTAATAGAATGTATTGGTCATGACCTGTTTTTTATTTAATATGGAAATTGTCTCCGGTGATATGGTCAGCTGAAGAAGGACTATATAATTATTATTTAAAATCGGGAGATTCCCGGTAAAAATATAGAGATTTGTGAGGTAACCGAATGGCTGGAAAAACTCAATGTGCAGGAAATATAGTGAAAACTTATAAATTCGGCACTACTGCTGTAAAAATCTGTGATAACGTATATAAACAAAAAACAAATGAGGATGTGCAGGAAATTTTAAAAAAAATAAAATCTATTGGCATCAAGGCTGTTATTAAAAAAGTAAATGAGTCAGAAAGCGGACAAGAAGAAAATTGTCGAAATTTGCTGAATAATAGAAAATGACAGGCAAGATCTATTGAATTCTTATGGGAAATTTGCTATAATCGATATGATTTNTGTGCTAGTTTAAAATAAGGTAATAGACTACGGTGTTGTTTTAAAATATCCATATAATCCATAAATGGGCAAACCTGTCGAAAGACAGGGNCGCAAAGCCAAGGGCCTAAGGAGCAGTAATTCTATGGCAGCCGGTTGCAAAAAACTCTATACAACTGGCGTATAGAGTTTTTTTTGTGGGCTTTATTGAACAATAGAATAAAATATTTTAGTCAGGTTACGATGACTTCTAAGGTAGGAAAGTAGTGCAGGAAAAAGAGATTTACAAATTACGCCCATGGGCACGCTTTACAGGAGAGAGCTTTATGTTTTGAATCAAATTTGGCTAATGCATAAATTAATAAGTATGATTTAAGAAGCCTGTTGAGTAGTATGGNAGCGAATCAATTTTTCATCATCAACAGGTCTTTTTTTTTGGATAGAGATTGATGATTTTAATTTGTTAGAAGGAGGATTTTAAAAAAATTGGTTGTTCCTGATGATGCAAAAAACAGAATTCTGCTTAAAGCAACAAATATTGATGAAGCAATAAGAAAAGCTGAAAAACATTATAAATGTGAAAAAAAGTCTTTGAGGGTATATACTATAAAACCACCGGTTTCTTTACTGTGGGGCACCATTAGAAAACCAGGTGTTTACAGAATTGAAAAGCTGTATCGGAAGAAGACAGAAGCTGCCTCTGCTTCCCGGGCTATTGAGGGTACAGTAGAAATTATAGGAGGATTGATAAAAGTAAAGGATCCCGTTAATGGCGGAAGATATCCTTCTATAATAGTAAATGATCCAAATATTGATGTTTATATTAACAATAAAAAAGTAACTGGTTCATGCGTGGTCACAGAGAAGGATTGGATAAATATAGTTCCAAAATCGGCAGATCCGGCAATTTGCATTGATGTGGAGTTGTCCCGGGATAAGATGGAGGCCATCCTTGAGATCAAAAAGATCCCTGGAAGAAAGTATTTCTTGAGGGATGTAAAAGCTTGTAACAATCTTTTTATATGTGGAGATTACAAGGAAATACCACCTCCCGCAGTTTCTCTCAAACAATGTATTGATAAATTGGTGAACAAAGGTGTGGTACCGGAATTTATACAGGTAGAGGAAATAGAGGCTTTAATAAAATTGCCATATGGAGGAAAGAGTATTGTTGCTAAAGGGATCCCTCCTGTTCACGGGATAAATAGCCGTATCAAATATTATTTCTCCCGGAACAGTTATAGAAATCCAAATTTTTATAAGGATAAGCCGGTGGATATAATGGATCATACCATCATCCCTACTGTTAAGGCAGGAGATGTTCTGGCTGAAAAGCTTATTTCCGCCATACCCGGAAAGAACGGTTCTACGGTTACCGGTGAATCTATAAAGGCTCGGCCGGCAAAAGAACTGGTATTCAAAGCGGGAAAGGGCACTATATTGCTGGACGATATAAGAATTGTGGCAACCATTCCCGGAAGACCAGTGTTGGAAAAGGGCGTAGTCAGCGTAGCTCCGGTTTTAACCATACCGGGTGATGTGGATGCTGATACCGGCAATATCAGGTTTGATGGCGACGTGATTATAAGAGGAAGTGTAAGGGAAGGTTTAAAGGTAGTGGCAGGAAGAGACATTATAATTGGCGGGAGTTGTTATCATGCGACTATACGGGCCGGAGGCAA
>JGI24713J26584_10002231_pt1 | contig 13517 bp, 7 predicted proteins | sample BioPla4DNA1_FD_26584 | JGI IMG/M metagenome (IMG submission 26584) | reverse complement strand
CTAGGGCACTTTTAGAGCTTAGTTCTTAGACTCCAAAGTTACAGTAACCTTTTTCATTCTTTGGTCTTCTATAGGTTTATCGTCATCATTACGCTTTACATTTGCAATCTTTTCTGCTACTTCTATACCCTTAGTTAGCTTACCAAAGGCTGCATATTCTCCGTCAAGGTGTGGAGCATCTCCTACCATAATAAAAAACTGAGAACCAGCAGAGTTTGGATCGAAGGTTCTAGCCATGGATAGAACACCTTTTGTGTGCTTTAAGTCGTTCTTAAAACCATTGCTAGTAAATTCTCCTGGGATTGTATAGTTTGGACCACCAGTTCCACTGCCAGTAGGGTCCCCGCCTTGAATCATAAAGCCAGGAATAACTCTATGGAATATTAAACCATCATAAAAGCCTCTNTGAGCTAAATAAACAAAGTTCGAAACGGTTTTAGGAGCTATTTCAGGATATAGCTCAGCCTCCATTATTGAGCCGTCCTCCATTTCTATAGTAACTATAGGCTTTTTACCAGAAAGGTCTAAATCCTTCTCTGGAGCAGGAGTGTTTTGCTTCTCCTTAATAATCTCTTCTAACTCTTCATCCTTAATTTTATTTTTGGGTTTTGTAGTGGAATTTTGATATGTCTGAATATTTTGCCCTGCTTTTTTCTTACTGGTTGTAGTGCAAGCTGTAAATAAAAGAGTAAATATTATTACAAGGCTACCTAGACGATATGTAAGCTTTCTTTTCATAACTATAAATCGTACCTCCTATTACCAAAAAAATGTTGCTAACCAAAAGTATAGCAGAGTAACTTAAAAGAGGCAAGAGTATAGGATAGATATTAGATATCAGAAAGCTGCTGCCTAGAATCTGACATCCGATATCTATCTTTTTAACTTTTGACCTGGTCTATTACTTGTGTCTTAAGGATTGAAGGAAGTTAATATACTTAGTTAGAATTTCCTCCTGTTTTTTTAGATTAGAGAATTGCTTGCTCATCAGATTTATGATACTGTCATAGCCAGAAAGAGCTTGATTGTAATCCTGTTTTCTCAAGGTTATATTAATATCCTTTACTCTTCGCGCAATAGCCTTTTCTGTAAGAGCTATTTGCTCTGCTATGGTACCAAGCTCCATTTCCATCATCTCTACCTTTTTTCGATCTTCATCTGAAGGGGGAATAGNTCCACTAAACACTAGCATGTAGAGGTCCGAAGCTTTCTTGGATTTTTTGTTTATAGCTTTTTGGATGGTTTTGNTCTCCTTAACCCTTTCGTTGATTAAGCTTCTTTTTTCCTCTAGTTGCTGGTTAATTTCATTTTCGGGCCTTTCCTTAAAGCTAACTGCATCAGTAGCCTTCATAGGAGCAAGGAAGCTAAATAATGCTAATAGCGTGGCAGTAATAATTTTTTTCATAAAATAATCACCTCTTTAATAGGTTTCCTTATTAAAGAGATGATTATGTCTTTAGGTTAATGTTAAATTTTTCATGGTTTTAATTTAGCAGCTTGCCAATATCCTCTGGAGGTAAAGGTTTTGAAAACAAATAACCTTGAATCATATCGCATTTATTATTTTCTAAGTATTTTAGCTGATCTTGTGTTTCAACACCTTCAGCTACAATGGCAAGACCTATTTTATGTCCCAAGTTTATAATTGAATCTGTAAGTGTTGTGTTAGAGCCATCTGAAGATATATCATCTATAAATAGCTTATCGATTTTTAAGGTGGTTATAGGTATGCTTTTCAAATAAGCTAGGGAGGAATAGCCTGTACCAAAGTCATCTAGTGCCACGCTAATTNCTTTTTCACGTAGAGCCTTCAACTTACCAACAACTACTTCGGGTGATTCCATAATGATAGATTCTGTTATTTCTAGCTCCAATAAATTTGCTGGCAAGCCAGTGTCCTTTAAAGCTTGTTCTACCATGTCGTTAAAGTTATCCTGTAAAATTTGCATTACTGATATATTAACAGAAATCTTATAGTTTGTATTTCTTTCTTTGTTTATAGTATTGCAAAACTCACAGGAGGTTCTTAGAATCCATTCACCTAATGGAACTATGAAACCGGTTTCCTCAGCAACGTGAATGAACTTTAAAGGTGGAACCAGACCTAGCTCAGGGCTAAGCCACCTTACCAAAGCTTCAAAGCCTATAATTTGCTTTGTTTCTACATCAACCTGAGGCTGATAGTGAAGTATAAATTCGTTGTTCTCTAAGGCCTTCTTTAAATGCATTTCTATGTTTACTCTAGCCTGAATCTCATCTTTAATTAAGGTGTTAAAGAAGCAATAACTCTTCTTGCCCCTTTGCTTAACCTTATACATAGCCATATCTGCAAAGCGCAATAAGCTGTCCACATCTTTTCCATCAAGAGGATATAGGGATATTCCTATACTTATAGAGACGCTTATACTGTTACCATCTACAGAGAAGGGTTCTGAAAAACTAGCCATTAGCCTATTAACAAAGGACTCAACTTCTTCCTTATTACGAATGTTTTTTAAATAAAATACAAACTCATCGCCACTAAGTCTAAATAATTCATAGTTGTCCTCAGTAAAGGTTAGTAATCTCATGGCTACTTCTAGTAAATATTTATCACCAAAGGAATGACCTAAGGTATCGTTTATAAATTTAAAGTTATCTATGTCTATAAATACCATAGCGTCAAGGATGTCGTTATTATTTGGTTTCATGAAACTTAATCTTGTGCCAACGGTTTCATAGAGGTACAATCGATTATAGAGGCCTGTTAATGGATCGTGATAAGCTATGTATTGTAACTCATCCTCATAATCCTTAAGTTCTGTAATGTCCATGTGAGAACCAATGATTCTATAAGGCTCCCCTTGAGAATTGTACAAGGTTTTGCCCCTTGTTCTAATCCATTTATAATCACCGCTAGCTGTTTTTACTCTATATTCACATATAAGAAAGGACGTTTTTCCTGATATATTATCTTTAAGAGCTTTTATAATCTTTGGTAAATCTTCTGGATGGGCATACTTTCTCCATGAACTTAGATAACCATCGAAATCCTTTTCATCATAGCCTAAAAGCTCGTACCATTTTTCTGAGTGAAATATAGTATAATTTTTAATGTCTATATCCCAAATGGCGTCATTGGTGGAGTCTAAAACTAAGCGATAACGTTCCTCTGCACTGNCTAGATAGTTTTGGGTTGAGGAAAGCTCATCGTATTGAGNTCGAATTTCTACATCGTTTTTCGCTAGTTCTTCATAAAGCTCCGTCAGTTCATCGTGATTAGCTTCTAGTTCCTGCTTCATCTTTTTTATCTTTCGTATATAAAATAGAAGAATGGTTATAAAAAGCATTGATAATATTAATAAGCCAAGGGAAACATATATCAATAATTTGTACTCTCTGGAATTGGTAAGTAGACTACTAACATACGCTATCATTGCACTACCTCGATATTTAAGATTTATATTATTTGATACTATGAAAAAAATGTTGTAAAACACAAAATTTTAAGGCTAATAATTGAATTATATCATAATTTGATTAATTTTTATACAGCATTTAGAATAATTATTATATAAATTGTAATATGATTAAATTTATGANCAAATATTTTGAAGAGGATAGATAGCTTATAAGGAGGTAAATTGTGAAGATAAATAAGAAAACTCTAGTGAAACTAATAGTTATTGCTATGGTACCACTATTAATTATTACGAATATAATAAGTAAAAGTTTATCTAATTTTGTCGAATCCATATATTCTATGGGGATAAATAAGCCTGTAAGACAGCTTCTGAGCCTTATAACAGGTATTGTACCAGTTTCTGTGGCAGAATTTTTACTAGGCTTTCTGCTTCTTGTATTAATTGCCTTAGTAGTTAAGCTGGCTATTAGTATTAAAAAGGGTGGCTTTCTATCTAAACTTTTAAACCTAGGGGTGTATCTATCAAGCCTTTATATATTGTTCATGGTCTTATGGGGCTTTAATTATAATAGATTATCCTTTGAAAAAATATCTNGCTTAAAAGTAGAGAATTCCTCGAAAAAGGAGTTATACAAACTTTGCGAAAGTCTTATTCAAAGGGCTGCACAGCTTAGAGAGGATGTTAAGGAGGATTCCAAGGGAGTAATGACCATTGAAGGAGGCTATAAAGAGGTTTTTTCTAAGGCTGCCCAAGGATATGCAAAGCTATCAGAGCAATACCCAGAGCTTGCTGGCAAGTATGGTAGGCCCAAAAGAATCTTGCTATCTAAGCCTATGAGCTATACAGGAATTACAGGAATCTACATTCCATACACAGGGGAGGCNAATGTCAATGTTAATATAAGAGATTTTATGCTCCCTGCTACTACTACCCATGAAATGGCCCACCAGAGAGGCTTTGCTAGGGAGGATGAAGCTAATTATATTGCCTATTTAGCTTGCACTGCTAATGATGATCCTCAATTTAAGTATTCAGGAGTGATGTTGGCCTTAATCTATTCTATGAATGCTTTAGCAGATGTAGATTTTGAAGCCTATAAAGATCTAGTAGGTAAGTATTCTCCTGGTATGAGACGAGATTTAATAGATAATAATGAATTTTGGGCACAATATGAAGGAAAAGTGGAAAAAATTTCGAATAGTATTAATAATACATATTTGAAGACTAATGGTCAGAAGGATGGTGTACAAAGCTATGGTAGGATGGTAGATTTGCTCTTAGCAGAGTATAGGTNTAAAGAAAAAGATAGGGTGGTGGAAGAATGAATGCAATTCTAGAAAAATACAAGGCTAGACTTGTTAATATCAGTAGTAGAAACCGAAGCTTAGTTATGAGGAAAATCTATAAAAAGAATTCCTTTGATTTATTTTCCCTTAATAAGTTTGAAAAGGGAATNCATAATCAAATAATAGAGTTCTTAGTAACTAGGAGTCTTGGCAAGGTTAGATTACTGCCAAGTCAAATGAAGTATGAGGAAGAACTTGTAAGCAAATATAAGAAAGAGTTGGAGGATAAGTATTGGGCAGATATAAACACTTATCTTGAAAACCCTGTGACCAGTGAGGAGCTGGAGGCCTATAAAAAAGACTTAAAGGCAAAGCTAGAGAAGGAATATGACGAAAAGGTTATATTAGTTAAGAAGCAAGCAGAGGAGATTCCACAGGTATTTAGCCAATTAAGTTACCTGCATAGAGAAATTAATGCTATAGAAAAGGAAACAGGAAGATATGAATTGTATGTAGGCTATCCTTATGTGGAAGGCCGATTTAAAGATGGAACCTTTGTAAAGGCACCGTTACTACTATTCCCTGTAANGCTCTTAAAGGAGAAGGAGAACTGGTTATTAGATAATATAGAAGAACAGTACATATTAATAAACAAGGTTTTTCTAATGGCCTTTGAAAAGTACAACAATACCACCTTGCAGAAGGAATTGGTTACAGAATTTTATGATTTGAGTGAGGTACAGATAGAAAACCAAGAGAGTCTGTTAAATTACTTAAAGGATGCAGGTATAGAAATAAAGGGGAAAGTTGGGGACAAGGCTGAAAAGTTTAAGGAGCATGTAGGAAAGGATGCTGGTTCTGAATATGCTCTTGGTGAATTGGTTGTCCAGAACTATTTAGTGCTAGGTAGATTTCCTATTGCTAATAATTCTATATACAATGACTATTTAGCTCTAGAGCAGGGTATGGAGCCCAATAGGCTTCTAGATAAGCTTTTGATAAATACCAATGGAGATAATACAAGCAAAAAGGCACTTGGTGAAGATAAGCAGGAAATAAGAGAAGAGGATTTCTACTTTATGTCCTCTCTGGACTATAGCCAAGAAAAGGCTGTAAAAAGTGTAAGTGATTCAGATCAATTAGTTATATATGGACCCCCAGGAACAGGAAAGTCGCAAACTATTGCTAATATTATTTCCGATGGCCTAAGCAAGGGAAAAAAGATTCTTATGGTATCTCAAAAAAGAGCAGCCTTAGATGTTATCTACAATAGAATTTCCCAGCTTAATTCAAAGGTGGCAATTATACATGATGCAGAAAAGGACAAGAGAGCCTTTTATGACAAGACAGCAGCTATTTTAGATGCCGTTGCACCAAAGGACTATTCTATGGTGGAAATGCAGATTAAGGAAAAATCCCGAAAAATTGATGAGGATATTGCAGAGCTTGAAACCTTAGCCCAAGTGCTACAAAAGAAAAGACCCTTCGGCTTAAGTCTTCAGCAGATGTATGCTAAATCTAATAAGATAAGCTCCAAGGAGGATCCAGGNTACGAGGAGTTTAAAACTTTAAGGGAGAAGCGACCCTTCCAAGGAATGACTTATGACAGCTTAGTTGCTATTGCTAAAGATACTGCTAATGAAATTGCAAGCACCTATTACGATTATAGAAAAACCATTGATGAAAATAAGCTTATAGCAAAATTAAAGGATAATTTAGATAGCTTTGATCTTCAAGANCTTTTAGACAAAATAGAGGAGCAACTGGAGCAGGGCTTAGAAATAAAGCTTTCTGTAACAGAAACACCACATGCTGCCAGCCTATTGGAGATGTACTGCCAAAATCCTAAAGGGGTAAATGATGCAAGTATAGCAAATTTAGCTGCTAAGATAAATGGTGAAGAAAACCAGAATCTTTTGGTAAAGTTGAATAATGGACAATGGTGGAATCCTATGTATTGGGCAAAATACAGCAAAAACAAGAGTCAGGAGGAAGCCAACCATCAAGAGTACCAAAGAAGAGAAGGAGCTATAAAGGATGAGCTTCTTGCAGTGAATAAAGAAATAGNTGCATTTACCAATAAAATGAGCTTTTTAAGCAAGGCTTTAATGGAGGAGGAAGAGCTTAATTTATTACGTTTGATATATAGCAAAGCTCCATTAAATGAATATTTGAAGGAGATTTCTTCTGCTTTGAACCATTATGAGGAATTTAGAAGCTTAAGTATTAAGTTGTCTCATATGACTACAGAGCAGGAAAGGGTATTGGCCTATGCCTACGATAATTCTAAGGACAAGTCTCATTATGAGCAGCTTATAAACATGATACCAGAACTATCTATACTATTAGAGATTAGCGATGCAGAGAAAGAGGACAGAGAAGGTGTTGAAAGATATAAGAAGTTTAATCTGCTTATAGAAGAGATAAATACTCTTATGAAAGAAAAGCAGAGCCTTATTCCAGAACTTATTATTAACAAGTGGGATACTAAGCTTTACAATACCTTGATGAATAATCAAGTGGAGGAAAAGGAATTAAAAAGACAAGCTAATAAGAAACGTAAGCTGTGGCCTTTGAGAAAATATATTGGCCAGTTCAGACATATACTCACAGACCTATACCCATGCTGGCTNCTAAGCCCAGAAACAGTATCTGAAATAATGCCTCTTGAAAAAGGATTCTTTGACCTTTTGATATTTGACGAGGCCTCTCAGATGTTTGTGGAAAATGCTATACCTACTATATATCGTAGTAATGCCATCGTAGTAGCTGGAGATGATAAGCAGCTTAGACCTACCTCTATATTTATGGTAAGATTGGATGATGAAGAAGAGGTAGAGGATATAGAAACAGCAGCAGCCTTAGAAGAGGAAAGCCTTTTAGATCTAGCAAAAGTAAATTATGATTATGTACATTTAAATTATCATTATCGTTCCAGATACGACGAGCTTATTAATTTCTCAAATTATGCCTTTTATAATGGTCGCCTAGAAGTATCGCCAAATCTTATAAAATTGGAAAACAGCGTGGAAAAACCTATCGAAAGAATTATGGTTCAAGGTACCTGGGTTGACAGAAAGAATAAGGAAGAGGCAGAAAAGGTTGTGGAGCTCATCGATAAGATTCTTAAGGAAAGAAAGGAAAATGAGACAATAGGTATCATTACTTTCAATATACAGCAAAAGGATTTAATCGATGATATGTTAGAAGAGAGAGCTATAAAAGATGATAGCTTTGGCAATCTTTACAATGCTGAGATCAATAGAATGGACGGTAATGAAGACATAAGCTTGTTTGTAAAGAACATTGAGAATGTACAAGGAGATGAAAGAGATATAATTATATTCTCCACTGCCTATGCTAGAAATGAAAAGGGCAAGGTATCCGTTAACTTTGGTTCCCTGTCCTCAGAAGGCGGAGAAAACAGACTTAATGTAGCTATAAGCAGAGCTAGAAAGAAGATTTATGTAGTAACCTCCATTGAACCAGAGGAACTGGAGGTAGAAGGTACTAAGAATAATGGACCTAAGCTCTTGAAAAAGTATCTCCAGTATGTAAGAGAGGTATCTGAAGGAGATAAGAAGCAGGGAGAAGCCTTGCTATATAGCCTAGCAGATGTCAAGGCCCCAGAGGCTAATGAGGCCGCTAATAAGGGAGAATTGGCAAAAGCTATTTATAACAAGCTAACAGAGTTAGGTTATGAAGTAGATTTAGGAGTAGGGGTATCCGGTTATAGATTAGATTTAGCTATATATGATAGTAAGGCGGGCAGATATGTGCTTGGCATAGAATGTGATGATACTGCTTACGAGGGCTCTAAGAAGGCAAGAGAAAGAGATGTTCATAGACACAGATACCTTAAGTCTAGAGGTTGGAAGGTTATAAGAATCTGGAGCCGAGATTGGTGGAACAATTGGCAAGGAGAGCTTGAAAGAATAAAAGAAAATTTATAAGCACAAAAAACAGTAGAAGCTAGGATTTTTACTACTCATTTAAAGTAATAGTCCTAGCTTCTGTTTATATATGATAAGGCNTTATCTTGCAAGTTTAGGCAACACTCCCTTCATTATTGACCCATATTTCCCAAAATTATATCTAAGTAAATTGTTGATACAGTTCTTAGTTTGCCTCCCTTCTGGATGAATTTTACTAGCAATAATTTGGGATTTTACTAAGTTTAAGTAAGTTATCAATAGCTTGTAAACTTCACCTCTTTTCTGTGAAAAGCATTTTCTAAATTTTTTAAAATATGATTTATTTCTAATTAAATAATACAATATTCTGAAAATTAAGTCAAGTACTAATTAGCACCAAAGTTCCTTCATTTTATGTTAGTAAGTAAAATAATCACCGATTTTGTACTCCGCAAAATTGCTCTTAAAATCTGCTTTCTAACCTCTACCTTTTGACTTTTAATTGCCATAGATTACCTTGCGGTTATTTTATATTAATGGGATAATTTAAGAAGAAAGCTAAAAATTATGAAGGGAGTGAGAGAAAAAAGCTAGGAATAATCAGCCCCTTAATAGAAATTATATAAAATCAGGATTGTTGAATAATAATTATACTAAGGATAAAATTAAAAATAGAGCTTTATACATATAAAAAGATAGAAAAAGGCTCTTTAAATAGGTTGAATAAATTTAAATTATAGATAGGAGCTGTTAGCATGAGAATGACAAAAATTATATGTACCCTTGGACCTGCGGTGGATGATGACAATATATTGGAACAGTTAATCCTTGAAGGAATGGATGTAGCTAGATTGAATTTTTCCNATGGTACCCATGAGGAGCAAAAAGTTAGGGTTGATAGACTGAAAAGAATAAGAGAAAAGGTAGGAAAGCCTGTACCACTTCTTATGGACACAAAAGGTCCTGAGATACGTATGGGTAAGTTTGAAAATAATTCAGTAACTCTTAAGGAAGGAAATAGTTTTGTTTTAGTTAATGAAGATATATTAGGTAACGAGGAAAGAGCAACCATATCCCATAAGGAGCTATACAAGGATGTTAATATGGGAACAAGGGTTTTAATAAATGACGGTTTAGTAGCACTGGAAGTAGTAAAGGTTGTAGGCAAGGATATTCATTGTAAGGTATTGAATGGTGGCGTGGTTAGCAACAATAAGGGAGTAAATATTCCTGAAACAGATACCCATCTTCCATCCCTAACAGAGCAGGATATAAAGGATATAGAATTTGCAGTTAGAAACGACTTTGATTTTATAGCATGCTCCTTTGTTAGAAAGGCTACAGACGTAAATGAGGTTAGAAAGGTATTAAAGAAGCTAGGTGGAGAACACATTAAAATAATAGCCAAAATTGAAAACCGTGAAGGTGTAAATAATTTTGATGAAATATTACAGGTTGCAGATGGCATAATGGTAGCTAGAGGCGATCTAGGTGTTGAAATACCATCAGAGGAAGTTCCTATTGTTCAAAAGATGATTATTAACAAGTGCTATAAAAGCGGAAAGCCTGTTATTACTGCAACTCAGATGTTAGAGTCTATGATTAACAATCCTAGACCTACAAGAGCAGAATCTAGTGACGTAGCAAATGCTGTTTACGACGGCACCAGCGCCATAATGCTTTCTGGTGAAAGCGCTGCAGGAAAGTATCCTATAGAAAGTGTAAAAACAATGTCTAAGATAGCAATGAAAGCCGAGCAGGCCATCAATTACAGCAAAATGCTTGCTACAATGCAGTTTGATACCTTGGATAGTATCACTAATGCAATAAGCTATGCAACTTGCTCAATAGCAAAGCAACTGAACGTTGCAGCTATAATATGTGTTACTCATTCTGGAGAAACTGCCAGAATGATATCCAGATTTAGACCCTTCTGCCCAATCATTGCACCTACAGATGATGAAAGGGTTCAAAGACAGCTACACCTTTCTTGGGGTGTTGTGCCTTGCTTAGTACCACCATTAAGCANCGTGGAAGAAATGTTTGAAGAGGGTGTTAAGCAGGCCCAGAAGGTTGGATTAGTTAAGGATGGCGATGTGGTAGTAATAACTGCTGGAGCTCCTGGCGGTATAAGCGGTACCACAAATTTATTAAAGGTTCACACTGTAGGTAATGTGCTATTACAGGGTGAGGGTGTAGTAAAAGGTAAGAGCACAGCTCAGGTATGCCTAATCAGGAAAATGGAGGACTTTGATAAGTTCTATAGCAATGGAGAGATAGTGGTAGTTGCCAATACAACCAATGATATGGTTCCTTACTTAAGAACTGCCTCTGGAATCATAGTAGAGGATTCAGATTTAGACTCCCATGCTGTAACCGTAGGACTGGCCTTAGACATACCAGTAATCGTAGGAGCACACAATGCCCTATCCATACTAAAGAATGGCTCTGTTGTAACAGTAGATGCTAATAATGGTCAGGTTTTAAGCGGCACTAACTATCAGCTGTAGTATAAAAAATAATAAGTTTTGTGTTTTATGGACACCTTGGCGCAGAGAGGCGCTGGGGNGTTTTTTAACAGAATTTACTTATGATGCTGGAAATGTAATATCTATAAAAGATCCTGAAGGTAATGTAACATCCTTTAAGTACGACGGAATGAACAACTTAATTAGCAAAAAGGATGGAAACAATAACGAAACTAAATATAAATATGACAATAGCGGAAGGCTTGTAAAGACAATAGATGCCCTTGGTAATGAAACAAGCTTTGAATATGATGGAGAAGGCAGACTNACTAAGACAAGAGATCCTAGAGGTAATAGTATATCAATGACCTATGACGCTGCAGGAAGAGTTATTGCAGTTACAGATGGTGCTGGTAATACCACCGAAATAGAATATGATGTGNCTGGCAATGTAGTAGTGACAAAGGATGCTAATGGTAAGGTTGTTATAAATAACGAATATGACAGTCTGATCAGACTAGTAAAGCAAACAGATGCATTAGGAAGAGCAAGCAGCTTTGAGTATGACGCACTAGGCAACATAGTAAAGAGTATAAACCCAAATGAAAAGGAAAATACTTTAAGCTACGATAAGCTCGGCAGACTTGTAAAGGTAGTAGATGCTATTAACGGAGTATCAGAACAAGTCTATGACAATGAAGGAAATCTACGTCAAGTCAAGGATCCAAATAACAACACAGTAACTTATAGTTATGATTTGGCTAACAGGTTGACTTCAGAGGAATATACTTCTGGTAGGAAGTTNTTTTACCAATATGACTTAAATAATAACCTTACAAAGAGTATAAACGGAAGAAAGCAAGAGACTACATTAAGCTACTATGCTTCTGGTGCTGTAAAGGCAATCTCCTATGTAGAAGAAACTGTTACTTATACTTATGATGGTAATTACAATGTAACTGAAATCTCAGATAAAAGTGGAAAAATAACAAGAAAATACGATGCATTAAATAGAGTAATTGAGTATAAGGATGCAGAAGGTAATGTCATAGGTTATGAATATGACAGCGTAGGAAACTTAACCAAGCTCATTTATCCTGGCGGTAAAGCNGTTAGCTACCAATATGATAGTAGAAATTTACTTACTAAGGTAACAGACTGGGCAGGCAGAGTAACGACCTATGAATATGACAAAAATCAAAACTTAATAAAGACCACGAAGCCAGAAGGTTCAACAGAAGTAAGAGAATACAATGATGCTTCTGAATTAACTGCATTAATAATCAAGGATAAGAGCGGAAAGGTTATAGATGAGTATCATTTCACTTATGATACTAACGGAAATGTTCAGACAGAAAGCAGAAGCAATGGGGTAGATCCAACATCATTAATGGACGCTACTATGACCTATGGAGCAGATAACAGATTGGAAACCTTCAATGGACAAGCTGTTAAATACGATGCTGACGGAAATATGATTAAAGGTCCTATAAGTAATTCNGGGGCAATGGTTGATTTTCAATACGATAGTAGAAACAGACTAATAAAAGCTGGAACAACCACTTATACTTATGATGCAGAGAACATTAGAAAGTCAGTAACAGTAGATGGAAAAACAACAAAATATGTTGTAAATCCTCATACTACCTTGAGTCAGCTATTAATAAAGAAGAACCCAGATGGAAGCCAAACCTTCTATGTTTACGGTATAGGCCTAATTTCAGAAGAATCATCCGCTGGCGCTTATAAGGTATACCACTTCGATAGAAGAGGAAGTACTACAGCATTAACGGATTCAACAGGAAAAGTAACAGATAGATTTAGCTATGGCCCATACGGAGAATTAATCAGCAGGAGCGGTTCTTCAGATACACCATTCCTATATAATGGTAGAGACGGAGTAATGACAGATCAAAATGGTCTTTACTACATGAGGGCAAGATACTATAATCCAACTATAAAGAGATTTATAAACATGGATGTAGTTATAGGAAGTGTAGTTGACGGAAGAACCTTAAACAGATATGCTTATGTTAACGGAAACCCAATAAGCTACATAGATCCATTTGGTTTAAGCGCTGATGAAGATAGACCATTCTGGTTGAGAGCCTTACATACAGTCTTAGATATTTTAGGTTTTATACCAGGAATTGGAGACGTCTTTGATGTAGTAAATGGAGCTATATATCTCTTCGAAGGAGACTATGTTAATGCAGCTTTATCCTTTACAGCAGTAATACCAATAGTAGGTAGTGCCATAGTACAAGGTGGTAAGTGTTTATATAAAGGCATAAAGTATGGCGTTGAAACCTTAGATAAGTCCAGGTTCCTGTTCAAGCATGCAGATGAGTTCGGAAATATGTTCAGAGGTATGCTGAAGTATGGTGATGAGGCTTTAGCGCTTGCAGACGGCGGCTTCATTAAGTATGGCGATGATGCTGCAGA
>JGI24713J26584_10002230_pt1 | contig 13520 bp, 13 predicted proteins | sample BioPla4DNA1_FD_26584 | JGI IMG/M metagenome (IMG submission 26584) | reverse complement strand
TTTACGTGTCGACCTGGTGTGGGGTCATATTTGTATGTTCTGGCCAAGCCTGGTGCAAACCTTGGGTCATGCATTGGAAGCTCAATTCCCGATGCAACTTGNAGGTATTCTTCCCCCTTTCCAAAATGCCTGNCTGCATACTGGGAACCATTAGCTAAAATAGCTCCAATCCCTTCTCCCTTNGCCATTTTTTCCATTATTGCTACTATGGCTTCTCCATTGCCCCAGGTCAAATCAATGCCATCTAATTCTTCCCTTGTTAGCACCCCTTCATTATAGCATTCCATAGCCCATGCTATGGTCATACCTGCAGATATGGTATCAAAACCAGCCCTATTGCATATTTCATTACATTTCAATATAGCATCCATTTCATCACATAGAAGGGTACTGCCAAAGGATGCTGCTGTTTCATATTCTGGACGCTCTGTCTCCTCCAGTGGCCATCTTCCGTCATCTACCTTCAATTCAGCCCCACATCCTAGAGGACAATTATGGCAGGCATATTTTCTGGTTTTATATTTTTCTAATACCTGAGCTCCTACCTTTTGAGCACTTTCTTCACCAAAATCTACAATTCCTACTCCACCCCAGTTTTTAACTGGTGAGTCACCACTTAAAGCAGATGCAGCTGTGCCAACTCCTGTTCCAAAAGTACCGAATCCCTGGGCAGCAGGATTATCCTTCATTGCTTCAACTATCCTTTTATTTATCTCCAGTACCTTTTCAGGGTCTGCAACCTTAATTTCCTGCGTACCATGAACTGCAATGGCCTTTAGTTTCTTGGAACCCATTACAGCTCCGCCGCCACCTCTTCCTGGTGCCCTATGCCCATCATTTATTGGGCAGGATATTAAAGACTGTCTCTCTCCTGCAGGTCCAATGGCTACAANACGTACTTTTGGGTCAGTTTCGGATTTTAATGCCTCCCAGACTTCNTTACAGTCCATACCCCATAGGTGGGATGCATCTCTAATTTCTACCTTACCATCATTAATCCAAATATATACTGGTTTTTCTGCTATTCCTGAAATAAATACTGCATCATAGCCAGCCTTCTTAAGTTCAGGTCCGAAGTAGCCTCCTGAGTTGGCATCATTCCAACCACCGGTAACTGGGGACTTGTGCACTATAGTATACCTTCCACTGAATAGGGTTCTAGTTGCAGTAACAGGTCCTGTTACAAAGCCCAGTATATTTTCTGGTCCCAATGGATCAGCCCCTGCTGGCATCATATCATATAGTATTTTGGCACCGATGCCATATCCCCCAAGGAAATTTTCAGCTAGTTCCTGTGTAAGTTCCTTTTCCTCTATTTTATTATTTGTAAGGTCTACAAATAGCATCTTGCCTGCATAGCCATATAACATGCCATTACCTCCTTTTAATTTAGCATTATGAAATTTATGATTATACCTCTGATTCAACCACTTCTACCTTTCCTTTAGGTCTAATGTTTAACTCTCCTAATGACAATCTTGGCAATTCATAACAGTAGTCACCTGGATCCCAATCTATTTTGCCTATAGCTTCCCTGTGTACATATCCAAAGGGATTTCCTGGACCATAGGGTGGGAATATAAATTCATTTGCATCTGCTGGCTCAGAAGTAATTAATTCATATTCAGTTGTACCAATTCCATTAAATACCGCAGCATTCAATTGTTGCCATTGACTTTGTTTTGCCATACTGGAGCAATTTGTAAATCTTTCTGTATTTGGCTCACTAAATCCATATTCATCTGCCAATGAACCTGGCATTCCATCAACGGCCTCAGCAGCTTCCATACAAGCCATATCTATGGCTACAGGGTCCTTTGAAGCAAATACTCCAATATTTGGTACCAGTGGTCTATCGTGGAAGCTAGCACAGTCACACCATGGACTTATATCAAATGCATAATTCAAATACAGCATCTTATCCTTGCCTATTGCATTGATAATGCCAGCTGCAGAGTCAGCAATTGTTGGTGCCCAGGTTGGTAAAATATCTAGAGGCAGGTTAAACATACCAGACATCATAGTTGGCCCCATACATGCTCCACATAGTATACATTTTTCTGTATCGAATGCAAGTGCATTTCCATCATAACTAAATGCATCTACTGGACAGCTCTTGATTAAATTGTCAAGTACATTGGGTCTCGGCCCTTCGGCTATTTTCTTAACAGCCTCCTGATTAATAGTCCAATTTTTAATGCCAAGTACAGGATGATTGAAGAAATGTGTTGTGAGCTTACCACGTGGAGATGCCATTCCTATACCTACATTTTTGATTGCTCCTCCATATACTCCCATAGGATGGCCTTTGAAGTGTGAAACTACAATTACTGCATCAAATTCCAGTATCTTTCTGCCCATAAATGTATGCTTCATATATACGCCATTTGGTATTTCTACTTTTACATCATCTTCACCATATTCACCATCACAGATCCAAACTGGACAGCCTAATGTTTCTTCGTTAAAACCATGTCTAGATACACATTTAAGATGATCCTCTGCATAGGCACGTGCTGAATATTCACTGAAAATTGCAGTATTGCAATCAAAAACTACCGGTCTTCCCCCTAGTCTTTGCACTTCTTCAACAATTGCTTTAACCCAGTGAGGACGAAGATTTAGAGCATTTCCATACTCTCCCATGTGGGTCTTTATGCCTACTAAATCCCCCTTTTTAAATAATGTCTCAATACCAGCATCTCTTAATAGTTTCACTGCCTTAAATGGGATACTGTCTTGAACACCACCAGCCCGGTCATCCATAAAATAGACCTTAGATACCATTCACAATTCCCCCTTTACTTAATATTTATCTATTCATTAGATGCAACACAGGAACTAAATGATTCCTGTAGTTCTTCAGCATCTGTAAGCTCCCTTCCTATAAGTACAACTACACTTTTTCTTTCTTCATCCTCCTGCCAGATATGGTCTGCCTTAGAGCTAAAAGTTTTCCTTACTGCCTGAAATTCATACCTGTAATCATCATCAGCAAAATAGAAGAATCCCTTACTTCGCAAAATATTTAGCCCCCTGGTATCAAATAAATTTTGTATCCATTTGTTTACTTTCTTCTTGTCCATAGGCCTGTTTTCAGTAAGAACCACTGTCCTAATATCATCCATAATATTTTCATCCTTTCCAGCATAGGAAACTTGCTTCAGATTCTTAAGCTGTTCATACAAGCTGATATCCAGTACCTTATCTATATCAACCTGTCCATATGTAGTAGGATAAATCCTGGNNATGGAGTTTATTCTGCCTAAACGTTCCCTTAAACTTTCTATAGTATTTTCATCAGCCAAATCTACTTTATTTATCAGTATTACATCGGCATAAGCTACCTGCTCCCTTGCCACTCTAAATTCATCAAGATTAAGATGCCCATATTCAGCATCCACTAATGCTATGTAGCTTCCAAGCCTATACTGATATGGCAAATGGCCTAAGAAAAACAGTTGAATCAAATATTCTGGAATATCTAAGCCACTGGCTTCCATAATCAAATGTTCAAATCCGGCTTCAGCTTTTTCATGATGCAAGTGGTGCAAGTAATCATACAATAAAAGTTGGGGATCCTGATGGATAGAACCTCTGGTAAATACATGTATATTTTCTTTTTTCAAATCAATAAGCTTGTCATCTATAGCAACTGCCCCGTATTCCCTAACTAAAACATCTACTTCCTTACCAGTAAAATTTGATAATATGTAATTTATCGTAGTAGTTTTGCCTGCACCAAGAAAGCCTCCAACAATTGTCACCGGAACTTTTGAAAAGTGTTCATGAACTACCCCATAATATACACCTCCCCTTAAAGGAAAACCCATAGCATTTAAGGATTTATATCTAATAACTAAGCAATTTTTGTACCAAAAAACAAAAAAGAAGGGATCTTACCCAGCTGTCCCTTCTTTTTCTCATAATTTAGCTAAATATTTGGCATTTAATTGCTTGAATTTTCAATATATTGATTAAGTATTTGTTAGGATTTTAATAATTATTGATGTATTATTGCATCACGTTTAACAAGCTTTTTTAGAAATACACAATAAAATACTTATTATTGCATCATGTAAATTTACATCTATTAATGCAAATTTACATCACAGCTTTTAACCTCCACCTAAGGTTTGGAGGATTAGAACTTCATCACCATCATTAAGTACTGTATTTTTTTCTGCCCTTGAATTATTGACCAAAAATGTAGTTGTTGGTATTTGTTCTATGTTTAATTCATGATTTTTTTGTAATACATGAACAAGATCTGCTATACTGCTACCTTCTGGCAGCTCCATATATTGTGCTAAGTCAATTGTCTTAAATCCAAAATACCTTAATCTTATTTTCATCTTATCCCCCCAAGATATTACCTGAACTGCACATGCTAAGGTCACAAGTGTACATGCCTTAATCATAAGTAGTATAAAATTTTCAAATATAACCAGCAATTTATTATATTATACCCTTGAAAAAAAAAGATTCAACCTGTATGAATATTAATTTTTCCCCACAACCCTATACTTTTAATAGAAAACCCATATATTAATATTTTAAATCCCCTTCTTCCACACCATCCATCCATCTGTCGAATAAAAACCTCATAAAGTATGGGGCTTTTGGTGGATGTTCATAATCTGGTCCAAGGTTTTTCATGTATTCGTCTTCCACACTTATAATAAATTCATCAACTATAAATTTTTCTTCCGTAACTGTATAGATAAAGCTAGTAGGATGCTTATAGAAATTTCCATCTCCTGCTTTTTCTCCTAAGATTTCTTTTAGGTTGCCTCCTGGTTCTTCTGGCCACCTGTTGACAACTACCCCCATTGCTATATAAGTGTCTTCATCGTATTGGGTTACTAGTTCCGGGATTATATAAAATCTTCCTTCTTGAAAACCTCTTTCCAGTATCAGGTAGCCGTTAACGTGAGCCCATGTGAACACAAATTGGGATAAAAGTTCCTTTTCCCTTCCTTCCTCTATCATGTCAAAGTAGGTTCTGTAGGGATGGTGTTTTCTTTCTTCAAGTGGAAGTTTTGATAGATCTTTCCTTATGGTATGAATTGAGTGGCTGAAATATTCTACATCATCTACTGTAAGTTCAGAATATATTTCTCCTGTATATGGGTTAGGCATGGAAAAGTGTAACCGTATTTGTCAGATACAATTGTGGCTTTTAGGCCTTCTTTTTGCAGTTGCAGATCATCTGCCGATTCAAACAGGCCCTTTTCCAGCAGATCTGATTGATACAGAGCAAAACCAAGATAGCCTATGCCCGTCGGATCCCTTAGTTCATTCATCCTTGCAAATACTTCCTCTCTAGTCATCTCATCCACAGCATCAAGCTCTTCTTCCAGTTCTGGAACATAGTATTTGCTTTCTTTTTCTTCTTCAGTTTCTTCAATCTCTTCAGTTTCTTTAGCCTCCTTGGCTACCTCTTCCTGGCTTGTTCTTTGAATACTATCCTGGACTGTATTATTCTTATTGCAACCTACTAAACTAATTAGGATTGAAAAAATTAACAAGGCACTAATCAGCAGCTTTAATTTCTTTGGTTTTTTCATATAATCCCTCCCCTGGTAGAAAATTAAAAACTTTTTTATGCCACCTCCCTGTTTTACTATCTGTTATTACATCCATTATATCATAATAAAGCATTTATAGTTATTTACAGCATTGGGTTCATCTTTTTTTGCTATATTGTTTACATCACTTCCATGAGCTATTTTAATTTTGGATCCATTAAACTTGTTAAAATAAAAAAGTCGATTGGCCAGTCTACAGCCTTTCGACTCTTTCAAAGAATCTTTTGCCTATTTCATGGTAATCAGGATACTGAAGTCCATTCAATAGTGGCTCCAGTTAAATCCAGTTGTAGCTCCTTAACCTCCCAACCCAAACCAAGGGATTGAAGATAATCTTTAATTTCCATTGTATATTTACTATTGTCATTGTCTACTATTCCAATTAGAGTAGGTCCAGCACCACTTAGGTACACACCATAAGCTCCCAGTCTCCTGCTTGCATTAATTATTTCATTAAAATATGGAATTAATTTCCCCCTGTAGGGCTGGTGCAGTTTGTCCTTAACGGCATGTTCCAATAAATCAAACCTGCCACTTGCAAATGCAGATATCAAAAGGGATACCCGCCCAACATTATAAACTCCATCCTCATAGGATATTGAAGTTGGCAGCACACTCCTGGCCACTTTGGTGGAAATAGTAAAATCTGGTATCAGGGCTACAAATTTGATCCCTTTAGCAACATTTATTTTATTGAAATAAACCCTGCCTTCTTCCATAATGGATACAACCATACCACCATACAAGGCTGGAGCTACATTGTCCGGATGTCCCTCCATTTCAGTAGCTATATTCAATATTTGTTCCTTAGAAAGGGGGCTACCAGCCAATCCATTGGCACCCATAACTCCACCTAATATACAGGCTGCACTGCTTCCCAAGCCTCTGGATACTGGTATATGGGTATCCACAGTAATCCTAATGCCTTTAGCCTGGTACCCAATTTCTTTGAAGGTTTTTAACATGGAACTATAGATTAGATTGTCTTCATTTTTATACCTATGGCCACATCCAACAATCTCTAAGCCTTCTGGTATTTCTTCAAAAGTAAAGGAATTGTACAGGTTTAAAGCCAGGCCTAGTGCATCAAACCCAGGCCCTAAATTGGCACTTGTGGCAGGTACCCTTACATTAATCAAAGGCCTCACCAACCTTTAAAAACTTACACAATATTTTCTTCATATCCTCTTTCCTACAATAGTTATTATGTTTTACCTTCTTCTCCCTTAGGGAAGCTATGCCTTCTGGTACTTTTATTCCCGTCCTGTCTTCCAATTCCTTAAGTATTTGAAACTCATCCTTTTCATAGGTATTCAAACCTATTGAATCAGCAACCTTCTTCCCAAATTTGAAGGGGCTGGCGGTGGCTGCAATTATAGTTTTTGTATCATCCTTGGTCCTTAGCCTGTATTTATCATATACACTATAGGCTACTGCTGTATGGGGATCCATTAAATATCCATCATGGTTAAATACATCTTTAATGGTATTAGTCACTTCCTCTTCCCTTGAATAATCTCCATAAAAATCCTCTAAATTTATATTTTCTATTCTATAGAAGCCATTTTTACTTAGTCCTTCCATTTTATCCTTAACAGCCCCATCGTCTTCATTTAATATATAGAATAAAAGCCTTTCCAAATTGCTGGATATGAGTATATCCATAGAAGGGGATGAGGTCAATATAAGTTCCCTTCTTCTGTCATATACTCCCCTATTGAAAAAATCAGACAAAACATTGTTTTCATTTGAAGCACATATTAGTCTGTTTACAGGAAGACCCATCATTTTTCCATAATATGCTGCCAATATATTGCCAAAGTTACCAGTAGGTACAACTATGTTTATTTTTTCTCCCTCACCTATCTCCCCTTGTTTTAAAAGATTTAGGTATCCATAGAAATAATATACTATTTGAGGGATTAACCTTCCAACATTTATAGAATTAGCAGAAGACAATATGTAGCCATGCTTATCCATTATCTCCTTAAACTTTATATCATTAAATATAGTTTTTACTCCAGTCTGGGCATCATCAAAATTTCCTTCAATGCCAACTACAAATGTATTTTCCCCTTCTTGGGTTATCATCTGAAGCTTTTGGATTTGGCTTACTCCCTTTTCAGGAAAGAATACAGCTATTTTGATCCCTTCTACATCTGCAAATCCTTCCAAAGCAGCCTTACCTGTATCTCCTGATGTGGCAGTTAGTATTACCACTTCCTTATTTACATTATTGGTCTTTAGTGCAATCCTTAATAGATGGGGAAGTATGGATAAGGCCATATCTTTAAAGGCATAGGTTGGCCCATGAAATAACTCCAATATATACCTATCCTTGACCTTTACAAGGTTTACTATTTCCCTGTGGCTAAATTTTTCTCCGTAGGCCTCATTTATTGCTTCCCTTAATAAGGATGGTTCTAAATCTGTGAAAAATTTTGACATTATAAGATATGCCAATTCTCTATAATCCATTTCAGTCAATTCCATTAAGTTATCAATTTTAGGAATAGTTTTTGGAACAAATAAACCTCCATCCTTGGATATGCCTTGAATAATTGCTTGACTTGGTAAAATTGATATTGTCTTATCTCTAGTACTAGTATATTTCATCTTGCTCCCCTCTACTTTATAATTTTAGTAAGTTATACCTGTCCCTCTTCCATTTGGAGGGAATATTTTTATATATTATAGTAACATAGTTTGCCTCATAAGGAAATAGGAAAGATAATATAGGGACTTGTCTTTCCAATATGTCTTTGCTCAAGGGGAAACTATAAATACCACACATAATTTGACTATTAGGGATCATACTATAAACAGTAGACAATAGACAAAAAATAAAAAAAGCCCTATTTTCCCAAATAGAGCTTTTTTATGGTGGGCGCAATAGGACTTGAACCTATGACCCCCTGCTTGTAAGGCAGGTGCTCTCCCAGCTGAGCTATACGCCCAGGATGGTGACCCTACCGGGATTCGAACCCGGGTTACCGCCGTGAAAGGGCGGTGTCTTAACCACTTGACCATAGGGCCAGAACTATGCTGGTGGACCTGGGTGGACTCGAACCACCGACCTCACGCTTATCAGGCGTGCGCTCTAACCGCCTGAGCTACAAGTCCATTAAGCTAAATTTTTATAAATTCAATTGACGCTGCCTACCCAGCATATCATGTTTTTTAGTTCTTGTCAATGCTTTTTTAAATTTTGTTTAATTCTTTCTTTAAATTTTGTAGGTCATTAAGATATACTTCCTTTAGGCTTCTGTTGTAAATTACTGCTGCAGGATGGTATAGGGGGAATAAATTATATTTATTATCATAAATTTCCACAGATATTAATTTTCCATGTACATCCCCAATTTTCACATCTTTTTCAAATAAGGATTTAAGGGAGGTATTCCCCAGGGTAACTATTATTTTAGGTTTGATTATATCTATCTCTTCAAGTAAAAAGCTTCTAAAGCTTTCTATTTCCTTTGCTGTAGGAGTTCTATTGGATAGTCTGCCTGTTTTAGGATTCAATTTAGTTGGCCTATATTTAACAGAATTGGTTATGTATATATCCTCCTTATCCAATTCCAATACTTGAAGAAATTCATCCAGATGTTTTCCTGCCTGGCCTACAAAAGGCTCGTTAAACTCCACCTCTTTTCTGCCAGGAGCTTCTCCTACAAGCACAATAGGGCTGTTTAGATTCCCACGACCTAAAACCAGCTTTTCATCTGGATAAGCTTCCATTATTCTTTTATTTAAGGCTTTAATTTTTTCTTCTTTCAAGTCTATCAACCTTTCAATTTATTTTTATCCATTATTTCATTATACTTTTCCCTTATACTCCTTAAGTCTTTCCAGGCATCTATTTTTTTACTCTCATCCCTTAAAAGTGCTGCAGGATGGTAGGTAGCAATTACATGAAATTTACCCTTGGTATACCAGACTCCCCTGCTCTGTGTAATTCTAAAATCCTTATCTATTATATTTCTAGCTGAAACAGCACCAAGGCATACTATTATACTTGGTTCTATAATTTTCACCTGCCACCTTAAAAAGTCTAAGCATTTTTCACTTTCTTCCTCATAGGGATTTCTGTTGTTGGGAGGCCTGCATTTTACAATATTTGCAATATAAACCTCCTCCCTTTTAAATCCTACAGACTCTAACATTTTGTCTAGTAGCTTGCCTGCCCTTCCTACAAAGGGACGGCCAGTTTTATCCTCGTAAAAGCCAGGCCCTTCACCTATAAGCATTATGTCAGCCTCAGGGTTACCTTCTCCAAATACAACATTTGTTCTATTTTTCCACAGTGGACATCTTCTACATTTGTGAACAAATACCTTAAGCTCTTCTAAAGTATACATTACAACCCCTCCAAACAAAAAGAACCAAGGAAGTCCCTTGGCTCAGTATTAATCATCTAATGGCTTCATTGTTGGGAATAGGATAACATCTCTTATACTTGGCTGATTTGTAAGTATCATAACTAACCTGTCAATACCAATTCCTAAGCCTCCTGTTGGAGGAAGACCTACTTCCAATGCATTTACAAAGTCATGGTCCATCATATGGGCTTCCACATCTCCAGCTTCTCTTTGCCTTNCTTGTTCCAAAAATCTTTCCTTCTGGTCTATTGGATCATTTAATTCACTGAAAGCATTTGCAATTTCCCAGGTATTTATAAAGGCTTCAAATCTATTAGTCAATCTTGGGTCCTCTGGGCTTCTCTTTGCCAATGGTGAAACTTCCACTGGATGATGGGTAATAAAAGTAGGCTGAACAAGATGTTCTTCACAGAACTCTTCAAACATTTCACTTATAACATGGCCCCTCTTCATTCCAGGTTTAATTTCTAATCCTTTTTCCTTTGCTATTTTAATAGCCTCTTCATCAGAGTCTATTTGGTTAAAATCTACCCCTGTATATTTCTTCACAGCTTCAATCATTGTCATTCTGTTCCATGGAGGGGTCAAGTCTATTTCCTTACCCTGATAATTAATCTTTGTAGTACCAAGGGCTTTTTCCGCTGCATAGGCTACTATCTCTTCTGTAATTCTCATCATATCCTTATAATCAGCATAGGCTTGATATAGCTCAATACTTGTAAATTCCGGGTTATGTTTGTAGCTCATCCCTTCATTTCTAAACATTCTACCCATTTCATAAACCTTTTCGAATCCACCCACTATAAGTCTCTTTAAATATAATTCATTAGCAATCCTTAAATACATGTCAATGTCCAATGTATTGTGATGGGTAATAAAAGGTCTTGCATTTGCTCCGCCGGCAATAGTATTTAAGATAGGAGTCTCTACTTCCAAGAAATCCCTTTCATCCAAATACTCCCTTATGGCTTTAATAATCTTGGTTCTTAATATAAAGGTCTCCTTAACTTCCGGGTTTACTATTAAATCTACATATCTTTGTCTATATCTTAAATCAGGGTCCTTGAGCCCGTGGAATTTTTCTGGTAGTATTTGAAGGGATTTAGTCAATAGGGTCATTTCTTTAACCCTTATGGATATTTCNCCAGTTTTAGTCTTAAATACTTCACCAGTAGCTCCTACTATATCTCCAATATCCAGTAATCCTAGACTTTTATATTCTTCCTCTCCGATTAAATCCATTTTTACAAATAGCTGTATTCTACCTTTGCTATCTTGCAGGTCCATAAAGGAAACCTTACCGTGGCCCCTTCTGGACATAATCCTACCAGCAACGGAAACTGTCTTTTCTTCCAGCTCATCAAAATTTTCCTTTATAGTTGTGCTATGATGTGTATATTCGTATTTTTCTATTAAAAAAGGATTTCTATCCATTTCTTGTAATTCTTTTAGTTTTTCTCTTCTAATCTTTAGCATTTCATTAATATTTTCTTCTGTTCCTGGCACTAATTATAACCTCCTTATCGCATTATAGAAACTATTTTATATTTAATAATCCCATCTGGTACATGAACCTCCACTATATCACCTGTCTTTTTACCCAATAAGGCACTTCCTACTGGAGACTCATTTGATATTTTACCTTCAAAAGGATTGGCTTCTGCTGAACCTACAATTGTATATTCCATTTCCTCATCATATTCTAAATCATTTACAATTACCTTTGAACCTATACTAACCACATCTGTGCTTAAATTTTCATCATCTATTAGTTTAGCATTTCTAAGTATCATTTCCAACTTTGCAATTCTTTCCTCTAATTGTGCTTGTTCATTCTTTGCTTCATCATATTCTGAGTTTTCACTTATATCTCCAAAAGCCAAAGCTTGTTTTATCCTTTCAGCAACCTCTCTTCTTTTCACAGTTTTAAGCTCATCTAATTCCTGCTCTAACCTTTTTAGACCTTCAGCAGTTAAAAAAACATCTTTTTCAGCCATTTGCCTTTCTCTCCTTCTTATATATTTGGCCATCTATGCCACCTTATAACTATAATTAACAATTATTACTCATATATGCCACATATTATAATCAAGGGAATTTGAAATGTCAAGCACTTACAATTTNCCCTTATTTTTTATATTTTTATCTATAAATTCTTCAATTGAATAAATATTATTATCAATATAGAAGCCCATTAGGTCGCCCCTATTAAGGTCTGCAAGCTCCTCATACATTGATGAAAAAACACTTGTAGGCAAATACTTGCTTTCCTTTATTTTTAAATTTTTTTCTTTAAAAATGAAATCTTCAATTATTGCTCTTCCCTTTTCCACCCTATTTTTCTTCAGGCCTTTGCTTGCACTAAAGTCAAAAAGTATGGCTTCTTTTCTTATTTTACTCAAATCAATACTACAATCATCTATTAGATTAATAATAATAGAATAATTTTTCAATATTTTATCTATATTTTTTGAATAAAAAATTGATAAACCTGTTTTTTCTAGTATGGTTTCATATATATTATCTGCTATATCCTTACTATAAGGGCCAGTTATGGTTACAAAGCCAACCTCCTTATATATTGCTTCTATAATTTCCTTAGTCTCTTTTTCATCATCACCTATTATTAACACTTCTTTGTTTTTTGAATCCTCACCTAATAGGCTGTATATTTCTTTTAAAGCTAAAGGCAAAAAGGTTAATAGAATTTTTTTACCATCTATTACTTTTAAATTAGTTCTTGCTTCTATTAACTTTAAATCCTTCCTATTAAATAGGAACCTATCCTCAAATATTATACTCCTAATATACTCTTCTTTCAAACTATCTAGGGCTTTTATAGTATTTTCAACAATTTCATCCTTTTCCTCTGGATAATGCTTTAAAAAAATTCCACAAATTTTACCTAATACATTTCCATCTATATCATATATATTTTCAAGATTTTTAGGCCTTATTACAGGAATTAAGCTCTTAGGGAAAGCTTTCCTAATTCCCCTGAAATAATACTCAAAATATCTACTTTGACCCAGTATATATATAAGTCCAATAAATAATTCCCCCTTTATCAATTTTATTGTATTATATGAACATAGGGGAATTTGTATAACTTGTCAATTTAAAAAGGGTTAATTTCAGATAAATAATCCAACAGGACTTTTTCCACTTCATCCTTAGAAGAAATAGAGTTTATTATATTTTTAATTCTATTAGAATTTTTCATCCCCTTTATATACCAAGCTATATGCTTTCTCATTTCTTTTACTCCAACCAATTCTCCCTTATCTAAACATAAGAGATTCAAATGTTTAATAGCCATATTTATTTTTTCCTCACTACTAGGTTCCATATCCTTTTTTCCTTCCTTAAGGGCTAGAATCCTTTTAAATATCCAGGGATTCCCCATGGCCCCCCTTCCAATGGCTACACCATCACATCCTGTATACTCCATCATTTTTATAGCATCCATAGGCTCAAATACATCCCCATTGCCTATTACAGGAATATGGACAGATTCTTTTACCTTCTTTATATACTCCCAGTCTGC
>JGI24713J26584_10002204_pt1 | contig 13639 bp, 12 predicted proteins | sample BioPla4DNA1_FD_26584 | JGI IMG/M metagenome (IMG submission 26584) | reverse complement strand
GAAGAAGGAGGTTCCTTTGAGAACCTCCCCAATATACTTCCTGTCAGGGAACAGGTAAGAAGAAATATGGCTTATATTAAAAAAAGATACAAGGCTAAAAAGTTTATTTCCTATTTCCAAAGCTTTTCCAATACCTACATGCCCCTGGAGGATTTTAAAAAATACATTAAGGAATCCATAATGGAAGATATAGTAGGCATATCCATTTCCACAAGACCAGATTGTATAAATGATGACTATCTTAAGTATCTAGCTGAAATTAAAGAAAGGTACAGTTTAGAAATAACCATAGAACTAGGTTTACAAACTGTAAACTATCATACCTTAAGGCTAATAAACAGGGGACACACCTTAGCTGAATTTGTAGATGCTCTTCTAAGAAATAAAAAATTTGGATTAAGGACCTGTGCCCATCTTATACTAAATCTTCCTTGGGACAATATGGTAGACGTAGTAGAAAATGCAAAGATTCTTTCAGCCTTAGATGTGGAGGAGGTTAAATTACATGCCTTGTATGTAGTAGAAAATACGGTACTGGGAAGGATGTATAAGGAAGACAAAGTAAATATGATATCTAAAGAGGAGTATATAGAAAGGGTAATTGTCTTTTTAGAGTACTTAAAGGAAGATATAGTTGTACAAAGAATTATAGGAAGGGCACCAGAGGAAAATACCTTATTTGTAAACTGGAATGAGTCCTGGTGGAAAATAAGGGATGAAATAGTTGAAGAAATGATAAAAAGAAATACCAGACAGGGGGCTAAATGTGATTATCTTAATGGAAAAGCTTTAAAATGGATACAAAAAAATGAAGGAGAAAATGAAAGTATGTAGAATATTAACACTACCAATTAAGTGTAAAGGGGGAGATTCTCTTGGTTCATTTTGTTTTAGGTCCAAAGGGAAGTGGCAAAACTAAGTGGCTTATTGATAATGCAAATGAGGATATAAGAAAGGGAAATGAGCATATTGTATTTGTTGATGTTGATGACAAACATATATATAGCCTTGACCGTTCTGTAAGGCTTATTAATGCCATGGAGTTTCATATTGACAATATTGAAGCACTCTATGGCTTTTTGTGTGGAATTATAGCCAGCAACTATGATATAGAAAAAATATATGTAGATGGAATATATAAAATTTTATCCCTAAAGGCAGAAGAGCTGGAAAGACTTACTGAAAGATTAAAGACCATTGGCAGTGAATTTAATACAAAATTCTACATTGGCCTAGACCTGGAGTTTCATGAGGTACCTGAACATCTGCAGGACAATTGCCACCAATTGGCACTGAGCTAAAGGCAGGACTTCCTGCCTTTTTATTTTCTGTAATTAAAAAGAACTTATGCATATTTAGCAAAGAAAAAATACATATTTTATGGTATAATCTATTTAAAATTTATAATTAGATAGGGTGTTACAATTGGAACTTCATAAGAGTAAAAGCATTTTTAATACTTTTTTTGAGAATAGATCATCACTAATAATACAGTATGCCAATGGGGATATATCTAAAAAGGAATTTTTAGAATATAATTTTAACTTTCTTCAGGGAATGAACTTAAAGCCCTTTACCAAAATAGATAGCTATGAAAAGGGGATGTATAATTACCAGTATTACAATTCACTGGCCAAATACTATACTATGTTGGCCAAGGATATTAAAAGAGCAGGAAAACATGATAAATACTATACCTACTATAAAAAGCTGGGAAATGATTATTACCATCTAAAGGATAGAGCCACACTGCAATTATTAAGATTTTTAGAATTCAAAAATGTGGAGGCCTATTTCATACAGGTAGAATCCAAATACTTAAGGGATAAACTATATGAAATTGTCCTTTTAGATTATGAAGAAGCCATATTTCACTCCAAAAGTTTATGGTTATTAAATATATTAAGAGAAAAAGGAGTGTTTATAGAAGGAAAGAAAAAATCCCTCATAGATGAATATATAAATGAAAGGTATTAAGGTATAAAATCAGGTTACCTTGCAAGGAACCTGATTTTGCTATTGTAAGTATATGCAGGAAAAATCAAAAGAGGTGAGAAAGTGGACATAAAGAAGAAGGTGGAAAGCATCAGTGATGAAATAATAAGTATTAGAAGAGAATTTCATAAGTATCCTGAGCTTAGTGGTAAAGAATATAAAACCATGGAAAGAATATGTAAGTATTTAGATTTATGGGGAATCGAATATAAAAAGGGTATAGCCGAAACTGGGGTTGTTGCAATAGTAAGGGGAAGGGAAGATGGAAAAACCATAGGACTTAGGGCAGATATTGATGGCCTGCCTATTAGGGAGGAGAATGAAATAGACTATAAATCTACAAATGAAGGTGTAATGCATGCCTGTGGCCATGATGCCCATATTGCAATTTTATTAGGGGTTGCCAAAATTATAAAATCCATGGAAGAGGAATTAAAGGGAAATGTTAAATTCTTCTTTCAACCTGCAGAAGAAACAATAGGTGGAGCAGAAAGAATGATTAAGGAAGGGTGTCTTGAGGAGCCTTATGTAGATGTTGTGCTAGGTCTACATGTATCTCCCAATATAGATACTGGTGTGGTACAGTTGAAATATGGAAAGGTGAATGCTTCTTCAGATACTATTATAATCGTTGTAAAAGGTAAGTCTGCCCATGGTGCTAATCCAGAAATAGCCGTAGACCCAGTAGTTATTTCAGCCAATATAATTATGGCACTCCAAACAATTGTTAGCAGAAATATATCCCCTCAAGAGGCCACTGTATTTACTGTTGGCAGTATCCACGGAGGAACTAAGGGAAATATTATTCCTGAAGAGGTTACAATGGAATGTATTTTAAGGACCTTAGATGAAGATATTAGAAAGTATTTTAAAGAAAGGATCATAAGTATAGTAGAAGATATTAGCAGGGCCTATGGAGGATACGGTCAAGTTATTATTGAGGAAGGCTATCCTTCCTTAATAAATAATGATGAAATAGTAGATTCTGTAGTACAGGTATTGGAGGAAGTAGTAGGGAAGGAAAATGTTAAATTTTTTCCCCATGCAGCCCTTTTTGCAGAAGATTTTGCCTACTTTTCACAGGCCAGAAAGGCTTGTTATTTTAGTTTAGGATGCAGAAATGAAGGGAAGGGCATNNTACATCCACTTCATAGCAGTAAATTTAATATAGATGAGGATTGTTTAAAAGTAGGTGTAGAAATACAAGTAAGAAATATACTAAAATTATTGAATTCATAAAAATTGAGCACAGGACCCTTAGGTTTGGGATAAAGGGTCCTGTTTTTGGATTATTTAGAATTTAACATTGACATAATTATCCATTAGAGTTATAATATTAACATAGATATCAATATAATAAAAAGATTTTTACCAGTATTAAATAATCAACCTTTTTAATAATATAAAAGCATTAATATTAACAAAAATCCTAGGGTGCTGCAAAATGGATATATAAGGAAGTTTAAAATAGGTCAAAGGAAAAGGTTTTCACCATCTATATGGTATTTTATTGAAATTTTTGACCTAATATACCAGAAATAAAATTTAATTTTTTATAAAAAAATGTTAATTAATTAACAAACAAGGGAGGGGTTTTTTATGCTACTAAGAAGTAAGGACATGAAGGTTTTAGTACATGAAAATTTCCTGGGGGGGAAGGGAACTTTAACAAACACTCACTTTTTAAACAATGAGGATGCATGTGGGGCTGGTAGATTGTTTGCTAAAAGTATGCTAACTCCAGGAAGTTCAATAGGCTATCATAAGCATGATGGAGATTTTGAAGTATATTACATCCTTTCAGGCAAAGCCTTAGTTAACCATAACGGAACTGAATACGTTTTGGAACCTGGAGATTCAATTTTATGCAGAAATGGTGAATCACATTCAATAGAAAACATTGGAGACACCAACCTGGAATATATTGCAATTATATTATACGACAAAGAAAACAAATAATTTAAAGCAGACCAGGCTTTGCCTGGGACATAGAATTATTTTAAATAAATTTTTTAAAAAGGTGGGTTCCATATGTTTCATCATAATTATTCCATACTAGCCGACAATATTTATCTAACGGCTATAGTGGCTGCAATTCCAGTAGTATTCCTATTCTGGGCATTAGCTGTTAAAAGAATGAAGGGATATATTGCTGGATGTTGTACCTTAGGTATAGCTATTATAGTAGCTGTTGTCCTATACAAAATGCCTATAGGTGCTGCCATATCAGCTGCCTTTCTTGGTGTTGCTAATGGTTTAATGCCATTAGGATGGATTATAATATCTGCAGTATTCTTGTTTAATCTGGTAGTGGAATCAGGAAAATTTGAAATTATTGAAAGTTCAATAACAAGAATATCCCCAGATAGGAGAATACAGGCCTTACTTATTGCTTATTGTTTTTCACACTTCATAGAGGGTGTATCTGGTCAGGGAGCTCCTGTAGCAGTCGCTGCAGCAATGTTAATAGGTTTAGGATTCAAACCAATGACTGCGGCTATTTTATGTCTTATTGCAAACGTTCCACCAGTTCCCTTTGGTCCAGCAGGGGTACCAACCATAACCACTGCAAAGGTTTCAGAACTTGCTTTAGCCCCATTAGCCAAGGCGGTTGGTAGAGAAATGTTAGTTTTCTCATTAATTATACCTGTATTCATGCTAGTGGTAATGGTAGGCTGGAAGAAGACAAAGGAAGTATTGCCAGCAGCATTAGTAGCAGGTGGTTCTTTTGGAATTATTTATTTACTGGTATCTAATTATATAGGTGCAGAGTTACCATCAATACTTGGTGGAATAGGTTCATTAGTGGTATTAATTGGATTTTTAAGGGTTTGGCAGCCAAGACAATTTGGAAGTTTGATTATGATGAAGAAGAAGGTACTACTGAAGTAGTTGGAAATCCCACTACAGTTCAAGCAGCAGCTCAAGCCCATAGCAGTAAAGAAGTTTTCCTGGCCTGGGCTCCATTTTTAACAATTATGATAGTTATGTATATATGGAGTTCAGCACCATTTAAGGATTTTGTAGCTAGAAATAATTTATTTATAAATATTGAAGAATGGCCAGGATTACATGGTATAGTATATAGAACGGCTCCTATAGTACCAGAGCCTACACTATATGCAGCNAGCTATAAATTTGACTATTTAGCAGCAGCAGGTACTGCCTTGTTTATATCAGCAATAATTTCCGTATTTATTCTTAAGTTGAATGCAAGCACAGCAGCAAAAGTATTTGTAAAGACCTTAAAGCAGTTAAAATACTCCTTAATAACCATGGCAAGCGTTATTGGTTTAGCTTATGTAGCTAATTATTCAGGTATGTCCTATTCCTATGGTTTAGCCTTTGCTGCTACTGGATCATTATTTATTATATTCTCACCTGTTATAGGTGGACTAGGAACCTTCCTTACAGGCTCAGTTACATCATCAGGCTCCTTNTTTGGAAAACTACAGGTTGTAACAGCGGAGCAAATAGGTGTAAATCCAATATTAACTGTATCAGCCCANATACTTGGTGCTTGTATGGGTAAACTAATATCACCTCAATCNATAGTTGTAGCATCAGCACCTACAGGCTTAGTAGGAAAAGAAAGTGATATTTTAAGATCCACCATAAAATATTTCTTAATGCTACTGGTTATGGTAATAGTAGTAGTATTGTTCATCGCATATGTTACACCAGGNATAATACCTCCAGTAGAGTATGTGCAATAGTATTAGGCTATTTCAAAGTGATATATATATCACTTTGAAATAGCCTTTTTTATTAACTTTCCCTACTATTTTCAATNGGATAATCATATTAATTATATTAATTTTAATAAGGAAAATGGAGGGAATAATACAGTGGAGTTTACAAAGATGGAGGCTGCTGGGAATGATTTTGTAATCTTTAATGGATTTAAATATCAGATAAAGGATTATAGTAATCTGGCAATAAAGGTCTGTGATAGGCATTTTAGCGTTGGGGCTGATGGCATACTCCTTTGTGAGAATTCTCATATGGCAGATATAAAAATGATATACTACAATTCTGATGGTTCCATAGGTGAAATGTGTGGCAATGGTATCAGGTGTTTTGCTAAATATGTGTATGAGGAAGGCATAATTAATAAAAAAGTATTTACCGTAGAAACATTGGCTGGAATAAAANGGCTCTGGCTGGAAACAGATGAGGATAACAAGGTTAAAGCTGTAAGGGTAAATATGGGCAAAGCTAAATTAAATCCTAAGGATATTCCTGTAAATATAAATAAAGACAGGGTTATAAATGAGTTAATAAAAATAGATGGAAAGGAAATTATATTTTCTTCAGTCCAGGTAGGAGTACCCCATACAGTTATATTTGTAGATAATATTGAGAATGTAGATATAAATTGTCTGGGAAGAAAAATAGAGACCCATTCCCTCTTTCCCAATAAGACCAATGTTAATTTTGTAGAAGTAATTGATAGAAATAATATAAATATATACACCTGGGAAAGGGGAGCAGGGAGGACCTTAGGCTGCGGAACAGGATCCTGTGCCAGTGCAGTCATTGGCAATATATTAGGAAGGTTGGACAATATTGTACATGTAAAAACTGAAGGGGGAGAAATGGAAATACAAATTGAAGAAGATTATGAAATATATATGAAGGGTGGAGCAAATAGGATTTGTGATGGGGTCTTCAGCAATATATTTGAAAGATACTAACAATTATTATATACTAATACTTGATAGTAGTTTTTCATTTTAAGGCTTGGGTGATCTTATGTCATATTTGCGATTGATAAAAAACAAGATGCAAAATTTAGCTGAAACCATGGCATCTGTAATGAATGTGGAAGTAGCTATTGCTGATAGCAATCTAACCAGAATTGTAGGCACAGGAGATTTTTGCANNAAATTAGATGAAAACTGTGCTGAGGACTCCTTATATGCAAAAGTAGTAGAGACAGGCCAACCCATAATCAATTTAACCAGGGATGAGTATTGTTCAACCTGCTCAAACAAGGAGAATTGCTATGAATTTTCCAATATGTCTTATCCCATTAAATTGGAGGATGAGGTAATAGGAGTAATTAGCTTTGCTTCTTTTAATGCTGAACAGGCTAACAATATGAGATTTAGAAGAAATGAATATTTTAATATGTTAAAGGAAACTGCTGCCATTGTAGAAAGGGAGATATTTAACATAAAAATTGCTAATAAGTTAATAAATGATGTGGCAGAAGTCAATGAAATAATAAATTGTCTAAATACTTGCATCATAATATTAAATTCCAATAATGAGATTATACACATCAATAGTAAGGCCTTAGATACCTTAAATTTAAATATATCCAGTCAAAAGATAATCAATAGGAATATATTTGAAATTATAAGCAATATAAAATTAGCAGATACGGGTAATAAGGACCTGGTAGATATATGGAAAATAAATGGTAAGGAAGTTAGGGTAAAATACAGTATAAATAAGTTAAGATTAAGAGATAATAGATTTTCCTTAATGATTTCATTCGAGTACATGCAGGATATTATAAATATAGCTAAAACTTATGAGAATAGGGAGAAGATTCAATTTAAAAATATCATAGGAAAAAGCAGGGCCATATTGGAAGCTATTAATAAGTCAAAAATTGCAGCTTCCACCGATTCAACAGTCTTAATTCAGGGAGCCAGTGGAACCGGCAAGGAATTGTTTGCAAGATCCATCCATAATGAAGGTTTGAGAAAGGATGGGCCCTTTGTAGCAATTAATTGTGGNAGTATACCTGAAACCTTGATAGAATCGGAGTTATTTGGATATGAAAGAGGTGCTTTTACCGGAGCCAGCAATACAGGTAAAAAAGGAAAAATAGAGCTGGCCCACAANGGTACCCTATTTTTGGATGAAGTTGGAGAATTGCCCTTATATGCTCAGACCAAACTATTAAGGGTTCTTCAGGAAAGAACCATAGANAGAATTGGTGGGACTAAGCCTGTATATGTAAATATTAGGGTTATAGCAGCTACTAATAAGGATCTTAAAAAATTAGTAGATGAAGGCAAGTTCAGACTAGATTTATTTTATAGATTAAATGTAATACCTATTAAGCTTCCGGATTTAAAGGATAGGGAAGATGATGTATTACTATGTGCAGACCACATTTTAGACAAGCTATGCTATAGAATGAATGTTGATAAGAAGGAGTTATCAGAAGAGGTAAAGCTTGCCTTTAAGCAATATCATTGGCCTGGAAACATAAGGGAATTGGAAAATGTATTAGAATATGGTGTATGTTTTTCTAAGGACAAATATATAAAACTGGAAGATTTACCGGAATACTTTTTGGAAGAATTCATAAAAACAGGCTCAAATATTAAAGTTTTGCCTACAAATAGGGAGAGCTCCCTAGAAGATTTAAAATTAGAGTTTGAAAAGAAGATAATTGAGCAAATGTTAGACAAATATGGCAATACAGTTGAAGGCAAGAGGAAAGTAGCTGAAAAATTAAATATAGGTTTAACTACCTTGTATAGAAAGATTAATGATTATTATAAATAATTTTCATGTTTGAAAAATATTTTTCAAACATGAAAATTTTTTTATTTTCTGTATAAAAAATCTAGTATTTTTTCCATTATATAACATTATCTTTCATGGTTTCATGTAAAGAAAATACAAGTATAGGAGGTTTAAAAATATTTAATAAATTATTTTGCAAATTTTTAAATCTTGGCATGAATGTTGCAATATATATTTGTACAATACCCAAATGAGAGTGAGGGATTAATATGAAGAGGGAAAAAGACACTCTTCCATGCGAATTATGGGAATTATTATTGAATAGCTTAAAAAATGGAGTAAAACCAGCTTTAGGATGTACAGAACCTGTAGCAGTAGGTTTAGCAGTATCTAAAGCTTATGAATTAATAAAAGGAGATATCAAAAGGGTTGAGGTAAAAGTAAGTCCTAATATTTTCAAAAATGGCATGGGGGTAGGCATACCTGGTACTAAGGAAGTAGGTCTAGTTTTTGCTGCAGCCCTTGGAATAACTTGTGGAGACCCAAATTTAGAACTCGAAGTATTTAAATATGTAAATGATGAAGCGATTAATAAGGCAAGGGAATTAGTAGATAAGGATTTAATTAGTGTAGAAATAGAAGACAAAAAAGGCAATTTCTATATTGAAGCAAAAATAAATACAGATAGGGGAGAAAGTATCTGCCAAATTAAAAAGAACCATATTAATATAGTATATTTAGAAGCAAATGGTCAAGTCCTTTTAAATAAGGATCTGGAAGAGGATGGGGATGATGTCTCTAGTAATGAATATATGAAGGATATAAGCATAAAGGATATCAGGAAGTTTATTGAAAATGTTGCTTACGAAGATATTAAATTTTTACTTGAAGGCGTAAAATTAAATATGAATATGGCTGAGGCTGGTTTAAAGGAAAAACCGGGGCCTGCTTTAGGGGCTGCTATGGACATGCTAATCCGAGAAAATATACTGCAAGATGATATAATCAACAGGGCTAAAGCCTTAACAGCAGCTGCCTGTGATGCTAGAATGGCAGGTTTAAATATGCCTGTTATGAGTAGTGCAGGTAGTGGAAATCATGGAATTATAGCCATAATACCTCCAGTCGTAGTTTGCCGGCATATAGGCTGTGATGATGAAAAATTAGCCAGGACTTTAGCCTTTAGCCATTTGTTAACTGCCTATATAAAGGTATTTACAGGAGGCCTATCTCCAGTATGTGGATGTGCTGTGGCAGCAGGAGTTGGAGCTTCAGCCTCCATTGCCTGGGCTCTTGGAGCCAGTGATGAGCAGATTGAAATTGCTATTAAAAATATGATTGGTACCTTAACAGGTATGATATGTGATGGTGCTAAAGGTGGCTGTGCCTTTAAATTGTCAACAGCAGCATCTGAAGCAATTATTCAAGCTAAGCTGGCCTTGGCTAATGTCTGTGTAAATGATTTGGATGGCATACTAAGCCCCCGGGTAGAAGATGCTATAAGAAATCTAGGCAAAGTATGCACAGAGGGCATGGAGAATATGGATAATGTAATTTTGAAAGTTATGGCAAACAGATAAAAGGTAAAGGAAAAGGTGGATTTCAACTGGATCCACCTTTTCTATTTTTAACTTTTAAAAATATGCTTAAGATATATAGATTCAGGATATGTATATATATTAGAGGAAGGGTAATTTACCTGGAAAATAAGTTTGTCAAATTAATGCCATAAGAGTGTTTCCAGGCTTAAAATTGTTGCAAAATTCACAATAGTCGTGAAATTAGAATGTAAATAAGTAGATGCCTTATGAACTTAAAGGGGGTATGGTTGTTGTTATTTAACATCCAGGGGTCAGTCCAAGAAGTGGCTGAAGCCATATCGGTCGTGTTGAATGTGGATGTAACTATTGTGGACAAAAATTTATACAGGGTTGCGGCCACTGGCATGTATAGAGATCTTATAGGGAAACCTCTACCTAATAACAGCTCCTTTCAATTAGTAATTGAAACGGGGCAAACCCAATTTGTAGATAGGCCTAATATAAGTGAGAAATGTGCCAGTTGTAGTTTAAAGGGCAATTGTGCAGAACTGGCTTCCATTGGGTACCCAATTAAAAGTGGAGAAGAACTGCTAGGGGTTATTGGCTTAATTGCCTTTGATTCCAAACAGAAAAAAAGGATTAAGGAAAACTATGATTCTCTGGTTGTTTTTCTAAGAAAAATGGGGGATCTTTTAGCAGGAAATTTAAAATACATAAATACAATAACCAGTCTTACCATACAGGGGGAAGAGTTAAAGAAAATAATTGATGGACTAGGCAATGGAATAATATGTACAGATACTGAGGGAAACATTAAGTTTGCCAACTCTAAGGCAGAAGATTATTTAAATATTGAAGCCAATGCTATAATTAATAAGCCTATAGCTAAAATATTACCAGACCTAAATTTTAATATAGCACTTGATAATCCGGTGGAAACTAAGGTAACTGTTAAAGGTAAAAAACAAAGCTTTATAATAAAGATTAATCCAGTGAAGATAGAAAAAGAAGTTGTAAGCAATATCATAGAAGTCCACGAGACTACAGATATGGTGAGAAATGCATATAAGTTAATAGAGGGGGTTACCAATATAAGCTTTGATCATATAGTTGGAAATAGTCCAAGTATAAGGAAGGTAAAAAATCTAGCTAAGGAAGTAGCCAAAAGTAAATCCACTGTACTATTAAGGGGGGAAAGTGGTACAGGTAAGGAGTTATTTGCCAGGGCTATTCACAATGCCAGCGATAGAAAAAATTTTCCCTTTGTAGCCATAAACTGTTCATCTATTCCAGACAACCTGTTGGAAAGCGAGTTGTTTGGATATGTTGGAGGAGCCTTTACAGGTGCAAGTAAACAGGGACAAATGGGTAAGCTCGAATTGGCTAATGGAGGTACACTATTTTTGGATGAAATAGGGGATCTGCCCTTGCATTTGCAGCCTAAAATATTAAGAGTCCTACAAGAAGGCAGCTTTATGCGCTTAGGAGGTAAGGAACTAATTTCTGTAGATTTTAGATTAATTGCTGCAACTAATCAAAACTTAGAGGAGATGGTGGAAAAAGGGGAATTTAGAGAAGACCTGTATTATAGATTGAATGTAATACCTATTTATATACCTCCTTTAAGGGAAAGGGTGGAAGATATAAATGAATTAAGCCAATTTTTATTAGAAAAATGCTGTAATAGGTTGAGAAAGGAATTAAAGGTTTTTTCTCAAGAGGTAAAAGATGCTTTTAATAATTATGATTGGCCTGGCAATGTGAGGGAATTAGAGAATGTAATTGAGTATTTAATAAATGTGGTGCCTGGGAAAGAGATAACTTTTGAATATTTGCCTGATTCAATAAAGGGAAACTTAAATAACCATTCCTTTAAAAAGAATCATAATAACAGGCTGAAGGATATTTTAGATAATTATGAAAAGGAATTGTTGAAATCTTATATAGAGCAATATGGAGATAGTACAGAGGATAAAAAAAGAATAGCTTCTATTTTGGGAATTAACCTATCCACCTTATATAGGAAGCTAAATAAATATAATTTGCAATAGTGAGAAATTTTTGCAGAAATGAGAAAAATTTCAAATATTAAGAAAAAATAAGTAGACATATAAATTATTAAATATAATTTTATTTGCAGTTTTGCGAAAAATTAGATGGAAAAGCATGTATGTAAAAATAAGGGTTAAATGGCATATTATAGCCACTTAACCTTTTTTTATATAAACTGGCATAATTATTGCAACGTTTTTTGGTAGTTATGGGACTAGTTTAAAAAAATACAGACATAACAAGAAAAAATATATAGATATGGAGGGGTTAAGATTGATGTATAGCCTAGTTGTGAGCAATAAAATTGATGACATAGCTGCAATGATTGGCAACACTCCTTTGCTTGAAATAAAATTCAAGTATAAAAATGAAGAAAGGATTATTTATGCTAAGGCTGAACACTACAACTTAACTGGAAGCATAAAGGACAGGATGGCTTTCCATATCATAAAAAAGTCATATGACTTAGGAACCTTAAAGCCAGGTGATATTATAGCTGAAGCAACCAGCGGAAATACTGGCATATCCTTTTCTGCAATAGGCACCTTCCTGGGGCACAAGGTAATCATATTTATGCCTGACTGGATGAGCAGGGAAAGGATTAATTTAATGGAATCCTTTGGAGCCCAGGTCAGGTTGGTCAGCAAGGAAGAAGGGGGTTTTCTAGGCAGTATAGCAAAGGCAGAAGAGCTGGCAGACAAAAATGAAAATGTATTTTTACCCTGTCAATTTTCCAATGAATTTAACACTGAAGCCCATTATACAACAACCGGACCAGAAATTTGGAATCAGCTACAGAAAATAGGCAAAAAGCCAGATGGAGTTGTGGCAGGTGTAGGAACTGGTGGAACCATTATGGGTACTGGCAAATACTTAAAAGAAATGAATCCAAATGTTAAAGTTTATCCACTGGAACCAGCCAACTCACCAACCTTATCAACAGGCGGCAAAAAAGTAAGTGAACATAGGATACAAGGGATCTCAGATGAATTTATACCTCCAATTTTAAAACTTGATGAAATAGACGATATCATTGGAGTGGATGATGGAGATGCAATTATAATGGCACAAAAATTGTCCAAAACATTAGGACTAGGGGTAGGTATATCATCGGGGGCCAACATGTTGGGAGCAATAATTGCACAGGAAAAGCTTGGCAAGGATAGTACCATTGTTACAGTTTTCCCAGATGATAATAAGAAATATTTAAGTACAGATCTAATGAAGAAAGAGCCTGTAAAGGACAATTTTATATCTTCCCATGTAGAATTAATAAGCGTAAAGGCAATAAGATAAAAACTTAAGGGTGCTGGTGTGTTTCATTGACACCTGCACATGGAAGGAGGTTTTATATTGAATTTTTCTGAACTTTCCCAGCATGATCCGGAAATATTTGAAGCCCTTGAGAAGGAAATAAAAAGGCAGGAAGAGCATATAGAGCTGATTGCCTCAGAAAACTTTGTTTCAATTCCTGTCATGGAAGCCATGGGAAGCCATTTAACCAACAAATATGCAGAAGGTTATCCTGGAAGGAGATATTATGGGGGCTGTGAATATGT